>ERZ780178.90-NODE-90-length-76871-cov-57.030111_pt1 | contig 76871 bp, 61 predicted proteins | sample MGYA00511018_ERZ780178 | MGnify/ENA primary metagenome ERZ780178 (study PRJEB29588, sample SAMEA2151439) | human gut metagenome | biome: human gut; feature: human-associated habitat; material: faeces | place: Denmark | collected 2008/2010 ...
CCATGCTTTTAATTGTTCTATGATCGTTCTTTTCATCCTTACATACATTTTGAAGTTGTTAATGATGTTAATAACTTGCTGTTATGATGTTTAAACAGCTCTGTTGGTTGCAAAGATACACTTTTTTACACGAACTTCCAAATGTTTTCAACACTTTTCTACACGAACTTTCCTTGCATACATACACTTTTTTACACGAACTTCGTTCTTATTCATCATTATTGAGCCCTTCCACATACTCCCACAGTTTCTTGTAGAAAGGATGCTTCGTCATCGTGTCCTTGTTGCCCAGGATGATGAGCTTCATGCGGGCTCTCGTCATCGCCACGTTCATGCGTCGGAGGTCTTTCAGAAATCCGATTTGGCCTTCATCGTTGGAACGCACCAGCGAGATGAGAATCACGTCTCTTTCCTGACCCTGGAAACCATCCACCGTGTTTACGCTGATGAGGCGGCGGTAAGGCTTGAAGAACTCATACTTCTTGATGAGCTTCTTCAGATACTGCACCTGGGCACGGTAAGGCGAAATGATGCCTACGTCGATGCTCTCGCTCAATACCCGCTGCTTGCCTATCTTGGTGAAGTATTCCGCCAGGGTGAGCAGGGTAAGTTCGGCTTCTGCCTTGTTGATACGCCCGAAACTCTCGCCCACAAACTGTTCCTTGAAGTTCAAATCAGAATTCTGATTGGTTGCAGATGCAGGAGATGATGTGGATTCAGAAGATGATGTGGAAGCAGAATCCTTGGGAGCATCTTCTCCTTCTATCGTTATCTGATTCTCCTCGTTCGAAGTATCAATCCACGTTATCGGATGGTCGTAATCCAATACGCTGCGGTATTTGATCTGTGGCGCACTCTCCACCTTGCCCCCGTAGAACCAGTCGCTGGAGAATCGCATGATTTCGTCGTTCATACGGTACTGAATCTTCAGCAGGGTTACTACCTCGGGCTTGTTTTCGGCGATGCGCTCCATCAGCGTCTTGCCCAGTCCGGCTCTCAATGCCGCAATACTCTTTACGGTAGGCGGCAGCTGACAATGGTCGCCTGCCAGAATCACCCGGCTGGCTCTTTTCATCGGAATCCAGCAGGCGGCTTCCAAAGCCTGGGCTGCCTCGTCGATAAACAGGGTGCCGAACTTCATGCCTTCCAGCAACCGGTGTGCAGAACCCACCAGGGTGCAGGCGATGACACGCGCCTCGCCAAAGAGTTCAGAATTGATGCGGATTTCTATTTCGGCGGCACGGCTCTTCAGCCTATCCATCTTCTGATGATAGTTCTCGCTGCCTTTCTTCCTGTTTTTCCTTAATTCTCTGATTGCCTTGCGGATAGCCCAGAGCTGCGGATAGTCGGGATGACTCTCGAAACGGCGCTCGTAGGTGAAGCCCAGCATCTTGTCGTTCACGCGGGTAGGGTTTCCGATACGGAGCACGTTGATGCCTCTATCCACCAGTTTTTCAGAAATCCAGTCCACCGCCATATTGCTCTGTGCACACACCAGCACCTGACTCTCTCGCATCAGGGTTTCGTTGATGGCTTCTACCAGGGTTGTGGTCTTTCCGGTTCCCGGAGGTCCGTGAACGATAGCCACATCCTTAGCCCAGAGCACCTCGTTCACAGCTCTTTCCTGGGTAGGATTGAGCCATGGGAACTTCATCGGTTCGAAGGAGAATCTGCCAGCCTTCTGATGCGAATAGAATAAATCGCGGAGATAAGCCAGGCGGTTGTTCTTCGCCTTCATCACGCGGTCCAAGGCCTCGAACATCAGCTTGTAGCTGGTTTCATCAAAGGATAGCTGTACGCCGATAGGCTCCGCAGACTGCTGCAAGTCGAGCAATGGGGCAGAGTCGGGCACGGTAATCACCATTCTGTCGCCATCCACATAGCTCACGGTTCCGGTAAAGGAAAAATATTTTATACTTTGAACTTTGAGATTTGAACTTTGAACTTTTTGATTAGCGTTTTCTGACAGCTGAAGGGCTGTGCAGCCCTGGCTCTCATTCTTGCCCATCTTCTTGACCATAAAGAACATGACGGGGCGACCGAACTCAAAATTGTGCTCGATATCCTGATCAGAGGTACGGAAGACCTCAATGGCTGTTTGATTCAGCGAATTATAAAAGCTTTTTCCCACACGGAGCGGGAACCAGGCATCACCTCGTTTCACCTTGCGCTGCATTCCCATCTGTTCGGTGAGCTTGCGGAAGGCTTCCTTCTCGGTGTAATACTCCAGCTGGAGCAGGGTGCGTTGTTGCAATAATGCCTGAATTGGTGAAATCTGTTCCATATAGGATGCAAAGTTACACCAATTCAGGCAAAAATAAGAAGATAATAGGATAAATTATCTAAAATTTATTTCATGATGCGTTCTACGTCCTGGATGGTGCGGTTGAACGGACCATTGTGCTCCAGCTTGATGGTGCACATGGCAGCCGCAAACTTGCCAGCCTCGGTAGGAGTGGCACCCTGCAGTCGCTTGTAGAGATAACCGGCAGAATAGGTGTCGCCGCATCCGGTAGCATCCACCACCTCGTGAGGAGGATAGGCGGGAATCTCGTAGAAGGTGTCATCTACATAAATCAGAGAACCCTCGCTGCCCAGCGTGATGATTACCTCGGTAACTCCCCACGAATGTATCAGCTTCGCAGCCTCGCGTGGCTCCTTCAGCCCCGTGATGGTCTCCATCTCCGTCTCGTTCACCTTCAGATAGTAGGTGTTCTTCAGAACATCGAGCTTCTCCTTCCAGTCGATGGGATAAACCTTCTCGTCTCTCACCTCGCGCAGATAGCCCTGCACGTCGATGGAAACCCTTCCGCTGCGCGAGAGGAATTCCACTACCTCTGGCGAGAAATCATCGCTCAGCAGGCTTCCCAGGTGATAGACTTTCGCCTCCACGTGCTCCAGCTGTCTGATGGTGAACGGATCAGCCTTGGCAAGCACACGCTGCTTGCGCTCGTTCTGGTTTTCTCCGTAGATATTCTCGAAGAAGACGGTATTGCGCGAAGGATTGAGGGTTACTTCTATGCCTGCCTGGCGCATCTTTTCTACAGGCTCTGTTTCTGTTGGATCCATTGCCGTGATGAGCGAAAAGCTCACATCCTTGGGCAGTTGGTTGATGGCGTAGGCGAAGTAGAACGATGTTCCGCCAGCCATGTAAACAGTTCTGTTTGGGGTAACTATCTTATCTTTGGTTACGTGCCCTATACAACAAATATCTTTCATCTATTTCTATTTTAAACGGGTGCAAAGGTACAAAAAAACTTCGAGTTAGATTTGGTTTTTTACCTTAAATTCGGCTTTTGTTGCAAATATTTAGAAGAAAAGGGCTTTTTTCTTTTGTGATGTTCTTAATTTAATGTACCTTTGCAGCCGAATTTAGAAAATTGAACATTATCTCGAGAAAAGATAGAAACTTATATTTATTATGTGGTTTGATCATTTAATCAACGTGCATTCGGCGGTGCAGGGCATCGTCATTCTTTCATTGATTTGTACCTTAGGTCTTGCCCTGGGCAAGATTCATGTCAAGGGAATCTCCCTCGGCATAGCCTTCGTATTCTTTGTGGGCATCGTGGCGGGCCATCTCGGACTCTCTATCGACGAGAACATGCTGGAGTTTGCCGAGAGCTTCGGACTCACCATGTTCGTGTATGTGCTGGGTCTCTATGTGGGTCCTAACTTCTTCGGTTCGATGCGCCACGAAGGCATCTCGCTCAATCTCTGGAGCCTGGCAGTCATCGCCGTGGGCACCGTATTTTCGCTTGCCCTGTGCCTGGTGCTGCCCGTGAGCCTGCCCGATATGGTGGGCATTCTCTGCGGCGCCACCACCAATACTCCGGCTCTGGGTGCTGCCCAGCAGGCGCTGCAGCAGCTGGGATTGCCTAGCGGCGGAGCAGCCCTGGGCTGTGCGGTAACCTATCCTCTGGGCGTTGTGGGCGTCATCCTGGCGATGATGTTCCTGCGAAAGCTCTTCGTAAAGCCTGAGGACCTGGAGATTCGACGTGCCGATGAGGATGACCATACATCCATCGGACAGTACGTCATCGTAAACCCGGCTCTCAACGGCAGTACCATCGCCGAAATCTCGATGATGACCCATCGCAAGTTCATCATCTCCCGTGTATGGCGAGGCGAGCAGGTCATCATTCCTGAGGCTGATACCGTGCTCCATACCAACGATAATGTGCTCGTGGTTACCAATAAGGATGAGGCAGCAGCCATGCAGATACTCTTCGGAAAGAAGGTGGATAAGGAGTGGAATAATGATAAGGTGGACTGGAATGCCATCGATGCCAAGCTGGAAAGCCGTATCATCGTGATGACCCGTCCGGGACTCAACGGCAAGCGACTGGGAAGCCTGCAGATGCGCAATACCTATGGTGTGAATGTGAGCCGAGTGCTGCGTGGTGATATCCGACTGCTGGCTACCGACGACCTCCGTCTGCAGTATGGCGACCGCCTGACGGTGGTGGGCGACCCTACGAGCATCGACCATGTGGAGCAGTTTCTGGGCAATGCCGTGAAGACGCTCAACGAGCCTAACCTGGGCGCCATCTTCCTGGGTATCATTCTGGGACTCGCCGTGGGAACCATTCCGCTGAATATTCCGGGAATGACGGCTCCCGTACGTCTGGGTATTGCCGGTGGTCCTATCGTAATGGGTATTCTGATTGGTGCGCTGGGCCCTAGGGTGCAGTTCATCTCTTATATGACGCGTAGTGCGGGACTGATGCTCCGCGAGCTGGGTCTTGCCCTGTATCTGGGCTGTCTGGGTCTGTCGGCTGGTGGACAGTTCTTCGAGACGGTGGTTCGTCCCGAGGGTTTGATGTGGGTAGGCATCGGTTTCCTCATCACGGTAGTTCCGGTTATCATCGTGGGCTTCATCATCCTGAAGACCAAGAAGTACGATTTCGGCAGCATCTGCGGCATTCTCTGCGGCAGTATGGCGAATCCGATGGCGCTTACCTACGCCAACGAGACCCTGGATGGCGATACGCCTAGCATCAGCTATGCTACGGTTTATCCGCTCGGCATGTTTATCCGAGTCATCATCGCCCAGGTCATCATCATGTTCTTCGTCTGAAGGGCTTAACTTGAAAAACTTGAATAAAAATAGGCAGAAAAAAGGCTGGTTTCGTTTAGAAATCAGCCTTTCTCTTTATCGTTATTTTCTTACCCGTTAGGGGATGTTCGAAGGTAATCTCCTCGGCATGTAGATGCAGTCGGGCAGCCTTCTCGTTGCCGTAGAGCGGATCGCCCAGGATGGGAGCATTCAAACCCTCCTGATGGGCACAATGCACGCGCAGCTGGTGGGTTCTGCCCGTCTTGGGATAGAGGGCGATGCGGAGATGGGAGCTGTCGATGCGCTCCAGAATTTCATACTCCGTAATGGCCTCCTTGCCCTGCTCGTGATTCACTATCTGGCGGGGGCGGTTCAGATAATCGGGCAGCAGCGGAAGGGAGATGATTCCCCTTTCCGGAATGTCTCTTCCCGAAATGATGGCAACGTACTTCTTCTGTATCTGATGATTCAGAAACTCCTTCTGTAGGCGATGATAGGCAAATTCGGTCTTGGCGATGATCATCAGTCCGCTGGTCGCCATGTCTAGCCGGTGAACGATGAGCGGACCGGTTGCTTCGGGATATTTCCGTCTCATCAGCGCATAGACGGACGGCTGGGCAGCATCTTTCCCCGGCACAGACAGCAAACCTTCGGGCTTATGGATGACCGCAATTTCTCTATCCTCATAAAGTGTTTCCACCTTATCATATATTGATAGGTTGATGGCTTCCGGTTCGAAGGTTGAAGCAGGCAGCATCCAATGCAGTATCGGCTTACACTTGCCGTTGCAGGCTGGATAGAACTGCAGGTGGTGACGGATTTCCTCCTTCGGGCTTTCTCCCCACCAGAACATAGCCATCTGCAGCGGTTTGTAACCATGTTGGTAGGCATATTGCAGCAGTTTCGGTTCGCAGCACTCGCCGCTCCCGGCTGGCGGCACCATCTTCAGGGCTGCAATCCTGCTCGTAGCTATCGCCGCCTGCGGATACTCCTTCAGGGCTTCATCTCTGAAAATCTCCAGCAGATCCTTGCTTTCTCCCTCCTGGTTCAGCATTCTGAACTGCGAGAAAAGCCATTGCTGCAGGGCATCAGAGAGTTGCTTGCGCAGCTGCTTCAGCCTCAGTATATTCTCCTGATAATCCTCAAATTCCGTTTCCAGGGCTGTCTTTTCCGAGAGCGATTTCTTCAGTCGGCGCAGTTCAGCCTTCATAAACTGGCTTTCCCTGATCATCTCCGCCTCTTCCGCTTCTGATAGGTTTCCTGCCTCTCTGCGGCTGTCACGTTTTGCCTTCGCTTCCTTCATCTTCTCCTGATAGGCGGCGATGGTACGCTTCCGCTCTTCCTGCAGTTGCCGGATCAGGATTCTAGCTTCCTTCATCCTTTCATCCTTCTCCAGGTGGCTGATGCTCTGGTTGATACGTGAGATTTCCGCCTCGTGGGTCTTGAAGTAGCCGTCGGGCTGCAGATAGTCGAATACGGCAGGCACGAAGTCCTCCCAGTCACTTCTTCCGCCAATCTGTCCGCTGTAGGCTGCCAGGTATCCCCATTTCGGGACATCGGTATCTGTTTTTACATTTTCTACGATGAGCACGCCAAACATTTTGCCGTGCGCAATCTCTTCCTGCCAGTCTTTTCGTCTGGCAAGCATCTCCTGCACTTCCCTGCACGCCTGGATGCAGAGCGGATGCGGTTCGTAATCCAAAGGATTGTTCATCCTTGCAGGAACATTTTCTGAAGTATGATGGAATGGATGGAAAATCATGCTGCAAAGTTACAAAAAAAATGCAGAAGTCTTGGTTTATCCACAGAAAAATCTTACTTTTGCACCAATAAAGGAAAAATTAAGATATGCAAACGAAAAATAACAATATATTCTACCATCTGGTAGCCTTCCTGACGGTGGCGATCTGGGGAACCACCTTCGTTTCCACCAAGGTGCTGATGCTGAACGGGCTTTCTCCTGCTCAGATCTTCACCCTGCGTTTCAGCATCGCCTACGTGCTGATGCTGGCGTTCAATCATCGCCGCCTCTTTGCCGATTCCTGGCAGGATGAGGCTAAGATGGCGCTGCTGGGCATTACGGGCGGTTCGCTCTATTTCTGCAGCGAGAACGAGGCGATGAACTTTACCACCACCACCAATACCTCGCTCATTGTCTGTTCGTGTCCGCTCTTTGCCACCCTGCTGGTTCGTCTGGTCTATAAGGATTCCAACCGCATTCATATCGTCCAGCTGCTGGGTTCACTTCTGGCATTTGTGGGTATGATCATCGTGGTATTGAACGGCAGGTTTGTGCTTCATCTTTCTCCTGTGGGCGATGCATTAGCGTTTACGGCGTGTATGTGCTGGGCGATTTATTCGCTGCTGATGAAGTCAACCACGGGCGATTACAGTCCTGCATTCATCACCCGCAAGGTGTTTTTCTATGGTGTTCTCACCATCTTGCCTTATTATATCTTCATTCCGGGTTTTCCTCCGCTCGAGGTATTCACCCGTCCCCAGGTCTTCGGCAATCTGCTCTTTCTGGGCTGCCTTGCCTCTATGATCTGCTTCCTCACGTGGAACTGGTGCATCTCAAAACTGGGAACGGTAAAGGCTACCAACTGGGTGTATTTCAACCCGATAACCACGATGATTTTCGCTTCATGGGTGCTTGGCGAGCAGATTACCCCCTATTTCCTGGCGGGTGCCGCCTGCATCCTGATAGGAATGTATGTGGCTGATAAGAAAACGAGAGGGGAGCAGTAATATATTGAACTTCGCAAGTCTCAGTAATGAATAAATAAAAAAAAGGGTGTGATATGCCTTCCCTTCAGATACCCCCTCCGTAAAAACTGTGATAACTGTTATTGTGATAGCTGTGATGGAAATTCCCCAATACGTGAATTCATGAAAATGACAGCTCTGTGTAATTTTTTTAGTAAGAAGAAAGTCAACAAGAAAGAAGCTGCGCAGGTTGCTGTTTTTGAGAATCTGGCGTTCGGAACGGTAAGAACCGCTGCTAATGAGAAGGGCGAGCCTTGGTTCTGTGCGAAGAATTTGTGCGATGTGCTCGAATATAGAAAAATGAATTTGCTTGTAAATCAGTATGTTAACCCTCTTGATGCACTGAAACGGTGCATCAAGGATATGGTCTGTATGAACTGTTGGGCAGGGTGAAAAATATATAAAAATTCTTTTGTCTCGATTGTTTTTGCTATCTTTGCAAACGGATTCTGACTTGAAGAGGAGAATCGGATGACTAATTAAATAAAGTAATGATATAACTCTAAACAAAAATGAAGATAAAAATTGAACCGGCTACGCCTGACAGGGCGTCGCACATTGCATCGCTCATTATGGAGGCGATGAACCCAGGATGCTGCCAGAATCTGGCTGGTGCTCATCATACACTGGCGGAATTCCACCAGGTGATGGAAAGACTCGTAAGAATGGAGGATAGCCAGTACAGTTACCGCAATACGCTCCTGGCTACCAATAGCGAGGGCATTACTGCTGGTATCATCGTGTCTTACGACGGTGCACAGCTCAAGGCGCTGCGCAAGCGATTCATCGAGGAGGCTAAGGAAACCTTCGGCATCGACTATACAGGAATGGATCCGGAAACCCAGGAGGGCGAACTCTATATCGACAGCCTCGCCGTGCCTGCTGCCTTCCGTGGCAAGGGTATCGCCAAGATGCTGCTCAAGGCGGTGATAGAAAAGGGAAGGGAAATGGGCCTTCCTGCCGTGGGACTGCTCGTGGATAGGGGCAATCCGAAGGCAGAAAGACTCTATGCCGATATGGGATTCGAATACGTGAATGATGCCGTGTGGGGTGGCCACAGCATGAAGCATCTCCAGTATCCGCTGCGCTAGTTCTCTGATTTCGGTATCCGCTACTCCAGTTCCTCAATCTCATCTTCGTTCATCTCCCTGTCAAGCCGGCCGCGCCAGAGATATTTGCGGGTTTCATGAACGATGATGCCGCTGAGGCAGAGCAGGGAGATGAGGTTTGGTATCGCCATCAGGGCATTCATGCAGTCGGCGATATTCCATACCAGTCCGAGGCTGATGACACTGCCCAGGAAGATACTCACAATATACAACATGCGATAGATGAGCATCCAGCGCTTTCCCTTGAGATACTCTACGCAGCGTTCGCCATAATAGCTCCATCCCAGGGTGGTGCTGAAGGCGAAGGTGGCGAGGCCGATGGTAAGCAATGGGGCTCCTATGTATGGTATCTTGCTGAAGGCTGCCTTGGTGAGCGCTGCGCCATCGTGGTAATCGATGTCAGGATAGGCGATGATGCTGGAGGTGATGACCAATCCCGTGAGGGCACAGATGATGACGGTATCCCAGAAGGTTCCGGTAGAGGATACCAGCGCCTGGCGTACCGGATTGCGGGTCTGGGCGGCGGCAGCTACGATAGGTGCCGAACCGAGTCCTGACTCGTTGGAGAAGAGTCCGCGGGCGATACCATAGCGGGCTGCTATCATGAGGGTGCTGCCTGCAAAACCGCCTCCGGCTGCACGGGTGGTGAAGGCGGATTCGAAGATAACCTTCAGGGCTGGCAGGAGATAGGCGTGATTGACGATCAGGATATAGATGCAGCCCACCACATAGAAAATCGCCATGAAAGGCACAAGCATTCCACATACTTTTGAGATGCTCTGCACACCACCGATGATGACTGCGGCACCGAGGAGGGTGACGATAGCGCCGGTGATGTATGGACTGATGCCATACTGGTTTTCTACCAGTGTGGAGATGGCGTTCGCCTGTACGGTGCTGCCGATGCCGAAGGAGGCGAGGGCGGCAAAGAGGGCGAAGAGGATACCGAGCCACTTCCATCCCAATCCCTTTTCGAGGGCATACATCGGACCGCCAAGCATCTCTCCACGCTTGGTCTTGACGCGGTATTTCACGGCAAGAAGACCTTCGGCATACTTGGTGGAGATGCCGAAGACACCGGTGAGCCAGCACCAGAATACGGCGCCTGGTCCACCCAGGGCGATGGCAGTGGCCACACCTATGATATTACCGGTACCGATGGTCGCGGCAAGGGCTGTGGCGAGGGCTCCGAACTGGGAGACATCGCCAGTAGCATTCTTGTCCTTCTTGAAGGACAGCGATATCGCCTGGAAAATCTTACGCTGCGGAAAGCGAAGGCGAACCGTCAGGAAAATGTGGGTTCCCAGCAGCAGGATGATCATCGGCCATCCCCAAAGGAACGAACTGAAGGATGTGAAAAATTCGTTGATTGCTTCCATGTTAATCTCTCTTTTTAAATTACAATTATAAAATCTATATCTAATTTTCTTCAAACTCTACCCGGGCATTGGGGAATCCCATAGCCTTGAACATATCGCGGAACTGCTGCCTGGCATTGCGCTGGGCGATACGGATATTGGCTGGGGTGAGGCAGCGTTTCTTCATCTGGGCATAGGCACGGTCGTAGAGTGCCTGGCGGTCGGCTCCCGTCCACTTTCCTTCTTCGAAGAAGCTGCGGGTTCGGGCTTCGTCGATGAAGTTGTTATCCAGCAGTCGGATAGGAGGGAGGGTGCAGACGATGGAATCCTTCTCTGCATTTGCCTGGATCCATCCTTCCCTTACATCTTTCATATTGATGCCCAGGCGCAGGGTGCCGTAATAGATGCGCACCAGCTGGTCGTCGCCGAAGAAGCCGCGACGAACGGTATCTACCAGTTCCTCGTTGCTGATGGCGAGAAACTCCCATTCGCCTATCGCCTCGATGCTCTCTACCTGGGTAGGCGACAGGGTGGTCTGCTCTTCTGTGGTTACGCTCACCGTATTATCCTTGTTGAGCCAATAGAGCGTGCCCGCTAGTATGAGGGCAAGGATGGTGAGCAGGATGATGCCATATTTCTTCATATCTCATTCCTCCTTAGTTTGAGGGTTTGTTTTTCTTCTCCACTCCCGAGTTCTGCAGGAATCCCCTGATATCATCGAGGGTGAACTTCTTGCGGAAGCTGATCTGGATGTTCTCTTCCCGGAAACCCATCTGCTTGAGCATCGGGATGAGGGTGTTGGCTGCACTGACGCGAGCCTGCTCCATCAGGTCGAGGTTGGGAATATCGCGGATGATGCTCTCTCTGCCCTGCTGTTCCAGTTGGGTGAGTTCGGCATCAGAGTAGTTGCTGCGGGTGAGCGAAACATACTGTTTCAGTTTCTTGTGGTCGATTCGGGTACTGGTGAGCACCATCTTCGGGTCGGGCAGGATGATTTCTATCTTATCGCCTTTACGTGATACATTCCTGTCTGAGAATCCCTGGAAATCTACATACGCCTTGATGGTAGCATCCATGGGGATGGCTACCTTTCGGTTGGAGCCTGGCACGGGGATGTTGAATTCGTGCTTCAGGAAGGAACCCTTAAGCTTGAACTGGTCATCGTGGGTGATGATCTTATGAACGTGCGCCTCGGCGGTATAAAGGCGCGTGCATTTCTGTATCTGCATCACCATCGTGGGGATGGTATCGATGGCGCTCTTCTTCTCTTCTGCCGGCTTCTTGGGAGAGCAGGAGAGGAGGCTGAGGATAACCGCCGGGATGAGGATAAAAAATACTTTCTTCATACGAATAAGGGTATAATTATACAATCTATATATAGAATATATGATTAAATATATAATAAGGATATAATAAAAGCTCTTGAAGTCAGGTTTCGCCAAACGTCAAGAGCTTTCTTATGTGATTAGAATTTTGCCATTTTGATAGCGTCGATAGCGCACTCGTCACCCTTGTTGCCCAACTTGCCGCCGCAGCGATCCTTCGCCTGCTGGAGGTCGTTGGTGGTGAGAAGTCCGTAGATGACAGGGATTTCCTGTGTGGCATTGAGGCGCGCAATACCGTAGGTGACACCCTCGCAGATATAGTCGAAGTGCGGAGTCTCGCCACGAATCACACTACCCAGGATGATGACAGCATCGTAGCCGCCATTGAGCACCATCTGATGTGCGCCGTAGATAAGCTCGAAGCTTCCCGGTACGGTCTTCACATGGATGTTCTCTGGGATGGCTCCATGCTTCTCCAGCGTCTTGACAGCTCCATCGAGCAAGGCGCCTGTAATCTCTGGGTTCCATTCTGCTACCACGATACCGAAGCACATGTTGCTGGCATCTGGAATCTTGGAAAAGTCGTATTCCGACAAATTATGAAGTGCTGTTGCCATAATGTTCTGATTTAGTTGGAAGCACGCTCGATATACTTATCAATCTCAGAGCTCTGAACGAGCATAGAGTTTACATACTTCTTCTTGATGTCCTGATAGATGCTCAAAGCCTCTGCCTTCTTGTTCTGGCTCTCCAGGATTTCGCCAGCCTTGATGAGGAAGGCAGGAGAGAGAGAGTTGTTGGCATCATCCTCTGCCTTGCTGTCTGCCATGGAAGCTGCTTTCTTGAAAGCGGCTACGGCATCATCGAGCTTGTTGAGGTGAGCGTATGCATCGCCGAGGGCTGCCTGAGCGGCTGGGCTGATCATCTCGTCGCCCTTAGATGAGAATGCGTCGAGGCTCTTCTCTGCCTCTGCCCACTTGCCGAGGTTGGCATAGCAGAGACCTGCATAGAGGTTGGCGAGGTTGCCTGCATCGGTGCTGCCGTATTCGCTGGCAATCTTTGCGAAGCCTACGTAGCCAGCGCCATCGCCGTTGAGTGCCTGCTCATACATCTCGTTCTGGAAATAGGTCTGACCCTTGCCGAGCAATGTGCTTGCCTTGTCCTCACGAGGACCTGCAATCTGAGACATGTAAGCGAATACACCTGCGATGATAACGATCAATGCTACCACTGCGATCATAATTGCCTTCTTGTACTTCACGAAGAAGGCCTCACTAATGTTAAGGCTCTCGATTTCCTGAGCCTGTACGTTGTTGTTTGCCATTTCTTATTTTTTGTTTTTTATTATTCTTTGTTATTCCTAGCTCTTTTAGGTTGCAAATTTACTGATTTTTATTCAGATATTGAAATTTCTAGCCTACTTTTTTCGTTTTTTGGGCTTTTTCTGCTAACTTTGCAGTCAATTAGCAGAAAAGTATCTATGATTTTAAAGAATATTTCCATTATTAATTACAAAAACATCAAGGGCGCCAACCTGGAGCTTTCGCCCAAGATCAACTGTCTTATCGGCCATAATGGTATGGGTAAGACCAACTTTCTCGATGCCATCTACTATCTCTCGTTTTGCAGGAGCGCCAACAATCCCATCGATTCGCAGATTATCACGCACGACGAGGCTTTCTTCATGCTGGAAGGCAACTACGAGAGTGATAATGGAGATATGGAGAACATCTACTGCGGTATGAAAAGGGGAACCAAGAAGCACTTCAAGCGCAACAAGAAGGAGTATAAAAGGCTCTCGCAGCACATCGGACTCATCCCGCTCATCTATGTTTCACCTTCGGATGTTTCGCTCATAGAAGGCGGAAGCGAGGAGAGAAGAAAGCTGATGGATGTGGTGATTTCGCAATACGACAATACGTATATCGAGGCGCTGAACAACTACAACAAGGCGCTGCAGCAGAGAAATGCGCTGCTGAAGATGGAGGAGGAACCGGATGCTACACTGATGGAACTCTGGGAACAGCAGATGGCGATGAACGGAGAAATGCTCTATGCCAAGAGACAGGCGTTTGTGAGCGAACTGGTGCCGCTGTTCCAGGAGATTTACCAGCATATTTCGGGCAACCAGGAGAAGGTGGGGCTGCATTATATCTCCCACTGCCAGAGGGGACCGTTGCTGGATGTGATTCAGCGTGACCGGTTCAAGGATAGAGCCGTAGGATATTCATTGCACGGCATGCACAGGGATGACCTGGAATTTACCATCGGAGATTATCAGATGAAGCGCGAGGGAAGTCAGGGACAGAATAAGAGTTATGTGATTGCCCTGAAGCTGGCGCAGTTCAGTTTCCTGCAGCGTACGTGTTCGAATACCACTCCTTTGCTGCTGCTGGATGATATCTTTGATAAGCTTGATGCTCAGAGAGTTGAAGCCATCGTTCAACTGGTATCGAGTGACAGCTTCGGTCAGATTTTCATCACGGATACGAATAGGGATCACCTGGATCAGATTCTCCATCGACTGAATGGCGATTTTCGGATTTTTGAGGTGAATAATGGAGAAATTGCGTATGTTTAGAATAGCGTATATTTAATAACGTATGTTTAGGAGGAATAGCTTATGTTTAGACAGAAAGTTAAATCGATAGCAGAACTATTGCCTGAGTTTCTGAGAAACCAGGGATTGGAGACGCCTTTGCAGCAGAGACGTCTGATAGATAGTTGGGAGACTGTAGTAGGAGCACCTATCGCAGCCTATTGCGGTGAGAAATTCATCAAGAACCAGACGCTGTTTGTGAAAGTGATGAATCCGGCACTGAGGGCTGATCTTACCATGAATCGCTCCATCCTGGTTCGCAAATTGAACGAGCAGGTGGGAAGCATGGTGATTGCAGATATCAGATTCTATTAAGCGCAAACTTCTTGCGCTTAATAGAATTTCTTGTTTATACCCCTTCTTCATCATCTTCTGATTCTTCTTTAGAAGTAGAAGAGGCTGAAGAGGTGGATTCGGTATCAAGAACCTGGTCGTTGCTGATGCTGACGGCACCCATTCTTGATATTCTCAGTACCAATGGAAGATATTCATCGCTGGTGATATCCGGGGAACCGACACTGGCTGCAAAACTCAGATTGTCTCCTTCAGTCTTATCGAAAACGATGCCCAGAAGGGCTCCCGTCGATTTCGTCTTCTTATCGAGATTGCTTTCAAAGGCTGCTTTTGTAAAGGTGTGGTTGAAGAACTCGGTGCCATCGCTTCTCAGAATGCGGATGGTGATCTTGTTATCGTAATACTTGTTGGTCTTGTCCAGTTGGATGATGGGTAATTCGTGGTCGGCTTCTCGCTTCACTACCACCTTGTAATGGTTACCCAGCCATTCTACATCTCTTGACTGTTCATATCCGCTCATCTCCTGGGTGGGTTTGTTGGTTACCTGTGCCACAGGTTTGGGGGCAATGATAATATTGCTCTTTTTCTTTTCTGCGCAAGAAGCCATGAGACCTATTGCCAGAATGGATAATAATATGTAGTTACTTCGTTTCATCATTGTTGTTTATGTTTTGATGGCAATGCTTTTTTGATTTGCATTGTTTTCTTTTTGAAGTACAAAAGTAGTAAAAAAAAGCGAGAAATCATATTGTTTGCCGTTAAAAAACGAAAAAAGCATCGACTTTCACAAGCCGGTGCTTCGTCTACCTAAATACTAACTAATAAATTTCCTATTGAATCTTACACGATATAATAAAAGTTCAGTTTATGAATTCTAATCGTTTAATTTGACCCCGAAAATCCTAAAAGGTTTAATCGGGGAGAATAAAAAATCGTCTTTTTTTCTTTTATTAACGCATTTTCCCGCATTATATTGTATTTTTCGGCGAAAAAATGCTTTTTTTTATGAGATGCTCTCTTTCTTACGAGATGATTTCTTTTATATGAGGTGCTCTCTTTTATTACGAGACGATTTCATTCATGGCGATGTCTGTTTCCTCCGTCGGAATCTGAGACAGGAGCTGGAAGGGGAAGGCGATGCCTATTCTGTAGGCTCCAGGAATCTTAGGGAGGAAGCGGTCGTAATAGGCCTTGCCCCTGCCCAGACGATTGCCCTGTGTATCGAATGCCATACCCGGGATGATGGCTACATCTATCTCATTGTAGCGATGGGGAGGGAAAAGGGCACCTGCAGGCTCCATGATATGATAGGCACCTTCTCTTAAATCCGCTCTTCCGCTGTATTCACGGAGCACCATATTCCGGTCGTCAATTACTTCGGGCAATAATACCTTCTTACCGGAAGCCACCAGGCTATCGATGAAACGATGGGTATTCACCTCGTCGGGGAGGGAATAGTACATCATCACCGTATGGGCAGACTGCAGATGCCCATTCTCTTCGAGATGAGACAAAACGGAAAGCGACAGTTCCTCAAGAGTACTTGAGGAATACTGTCGCTTTCTATCTCTTATTATTTTTCTTAAATCTTTCTTATCCATGCTTACTTCTTCTTTACCACTTTGCCTGCAGCCTTTGTTGCCTTTGCAGCAGGTTTCTTAGGGAAGGCAGCGTGATTGTTGAAGACCTCAAGAGTTTTCCTGATCACAGGATCATCCTCGTTGATGTATTCAGTCCATGCCTGCTCATCCAGCATATTGTAGATGATACGGCTGTCGAGAACACGGTCCAGCAGCTTGTGAGACTTGCGGATGAGGAGGTTACGGCGCTTCAGTCCGCGCTTGTCGGCATAAACGGCAAACTGCTCTACCAGGTTCTGCTTATCAAGATAATCGGCGAGTTCCATCATCTCCTTGAAATTGTTCAACTTAGGACGGTTGTCGTCCGTATAGGTAAATGCAAACTGGAGAATCAGTCCGCTCATGCTCGCTTCCTTGAAGTAAGATGTCATACCCAGGGTATCTTCAGGAACGAAGATATCAGGAGTGATGCCACCACCACCATAAACCACTCTGCCAATGCCGGTATGGTAAGCCGGACCGGTATGCTTGATGCTATCCTGCGAGAAGAACTCGCCGTGCTCATAACGGGTGAGGAGATCCTGCTCGTAATCACCGCTGTCGCCCAGGGTATATGGCTTCTGGATACATCTGCCTGATGGAGTATAGTAACGGGCGATGGTAAGACGGATGAGACTGTGGTCTGGGAACTCAATCTGCTGCTGTACCAATCCCTTACCGAACGAACGGCGGCCGATGATGGTGGCACGGTCGTTGTCCTGCATGGCTCCTGCAAAGATCTCAGCCGAAGAAGCAGAACCCTCATTGATGAGCACAACCATCGGAATCTTCTTGTAGGAACCCTTGCCATCACTCATGTAATCCTGGCGAGGCGACTTGCGGCCCTGGGTATAGAGGATGAGTTTCTTCTCTGGCAGGAACTCGTTTGCCATGTTCACAGCGGCTGTGAGATAACCACCCGAGTTATCGCGCAGGTCGATACAGAGATTCTTGAATCCCTGCTGTGAGAGTTTTGCCAGGGCGATGAGCATCTCTGGATAGGTGTTCTCGCCGAAGTTCTTGATGCGGATATATCCGGTGTTGTCATCGAGCATATAGGCAGCGGTGACACTCTTGGTAGGTATCTCGCCACGGGTGACGGTGAAGGTCTGCACCTTCTTGCTGCCATAGCGGATGACGCCAATCTTCACCTTGGTATCCTTAGGACCCTTGAGGCGGTGTATCGCTTCCTGATTGGTGACAATCTTGCCTACGAAAGGCTTGCCATCTACGGCTACAATCTTATCACCTGCCAACAATCCAGCCTTTTCGGCTGGTCCGTTCTGAATCACATTCTGCACATGGATGGTGTCCTGGCGGATGACAAACTCGATGCCTACGCCCGAGAACGAACCCTTGAGGTCGTCGGTAGCAGCAGCTGCATCCTTCGCACTGATATAGACAGAGTGAGGATCCAGTTCGGCAAGAATCTGAGGAATCGCCTTATCGACCAGCGAATCGATGTTCACGGCATCTACATACTGGTCATCGATGAGGTGGAGCAGGTTGTTCAGACGGTTGCTTCCACTGTTGATGACATTGAGTCGGTTGCCGGCGAAATGATTCGAAAAGAATGTGCCGATGATGATGCCCAGCACAACGCAGATTGCCATGATGAAGGGCATATACCGATTGGTCTTATTCTTATTCATATTCATAACTAACTAATTTAATATACTAACGTTTCTTTCTCTCTTTTTCTCTCTTTAATCCTGTGAGGTTTCTTCTTCATCCGGATTCATGTATTCTACCACAACTCCTGCACGCTTCAGAAGATCCACACCGTCGGTGAGGCGGTATTTCTCGGCATAGACCACACGCTTGATGCCCGACTGGATGATGAGCTTGGAGCATTCGATGCAGGGAGAGGCAGTGACATAGAGTGTACTGCCCTCGCTGTTGTTGCTGCTGCGTGCCAGCTTGGTGATGGCGTTGGCCTCGGCATGCAGAACGTATGGCTTGGTTACGTTGTTCTCCTCGCAGATGTTCTCGAATCCGCTGGGAGTTCCATTGTATCCATCGCTGATGATCATCTTGTCCTTCACCACCAGCGCACCTACCTGACGGCGCTTGCAGTAGCTGTTCTCTGCCCAGATGCGAGCCATGCGCAGGTAGCGCAGGTCGAGCTTCTTCTGTTTAGAAAGTTGATTTTCCATCCTTCAACATTTTCTATTTAGATTCAACATTTTCTATATAGATTCTACTTTAGATACTACATATCTTATTTAGATTCTACATTCCTCTTGATCTCGTTGCGTTCGAGCAGGGCATCGATGGTTGGCTCCTGTCCGCGGAACCGCTTGTAGAGGGTCATCGGATGCTCGGTGCCTCCCTTAGAAAGGATATTGTCGCGGAAGCTCTGGGCGGTAGCCTGGTCGAAGATGCCGTTCTTCTTGAATACGCTGAAGGCATCGGCATCGAGCACCTCTGCCCACTTGTAGCTGTAGTAACCTGCTGCATATCCACCTGCCATGATATGAGAGAACTGTACGGTCATGCAGGTATCAGGCAACTGAGGGAAGATCATCGCCTTTTTCCATGCCTCCTTCTCAAATGGGATGATATCTTCGGTGAAGGCATCCTTCTTGGTATAGTATGCCATATCCAGCAATCCGAAACTTACCTGGCGCAGGCAGGCATAAGCCGTCATGAAGTTGCGACTCTTCACGATGCGCTCGATGAGTTCGTCCGGCAACGGTTCGCCTGTCTCGTAATGGAAGGCAAAGGTGCGCAGAAAATCCTTCTCCACCGCATAGTTTTCCATAAACTGGGATGGCAACTCTACGAAGTCCCACCATACATTGGTGCCCGAAAGACTCTCGAAACGGGTGTTGGCAAACATGCCGTGGAGGCTGTGACCAAACTCGTGGAGGAAGGTCTCTACCTCGCCCAGGGTCAGGAGGGCTGGCTTCTCGGCGGTAGGCTTGGTGAAATTCATTACCACGCTGACATGAGGGCGCACATTGGTGCCCTTGTAATCTATCCACTGTCCCTGGAACTCTGTCATCCAGGCACCTCCCTGCTTGCCCTTGCGAGGGAAGAAGTCGGCATAGAAGACTGCCAGATAGCTGCCGTCCTTATCGAATACCTCGTATGCCTTGACATCAGGATGATAGACCGGGATGTCCTTGTTCTCCTGGAAGGTGATGCCGTAGAGCTTGTTGGCAAGACCAAATACGCCATCAATCACCTTATCGAGCTGGAAATAAGGACGAAGCATCTCTGCATCGAGATTGTACTTCTCCATCTGGAGTTTATGAGAATAGTATCCGAAATCCCATGGCTGCATCTCGAAATCATCGCCCTCCAGTTTCTTGGCGAGTGCCTCTACTTCTGCCGTCTCGTGGATGGCGGTAGGCTTGTAGGCATCAATGAGATCGTTCAGGAGCTTATACACATTCTCTGTGGTGCTTGCCATACGATGACGGAGTACGTAATCGGCATAGGTCTCGAAGCCCAGAAGCTGTGCCAGCTCTCTGCGCAGGTTGACCAGTCGCTGACAGATCTTCAGGTTGTTCTGCTCATTGTCGTGGATGCAGACGGTATTTCTCGCCATGTACATCTGCTTGCGGAGTTCGCGCTGGGCAGAGTAGGTCATGAAAGGAGAGTAGCTAGGGAAGTCGAGGGTGAAGATCCATCCTTCTTCGTTCTTCTCCTTTGCATTATGGGCTGCGGCAGCGATGGCGGTCTCAGGGAGTCCGTCGAGCTGAGCCTTATCGGTGATATGCAGGGTGTAAGCCTTGTTTTCCTTCAGCAGATTCTGCGAGAACTGGAGGGTAAGCATGCTTGCCTCCTCGGTGAGCTTGCGCAGCTTCTCCTTGCCTTCTTCATCGAGCAGGGCACCGCTGCGTACGAAACCGTCGTAGCTGGTGTCGAGGAGCATCTGTTCCTCGGCATTGAGCTCACGGTTTGGATGGTCGTGAACAAACTTGATGCGCTCGAAGAGCTTCTTGTTCAGGGTGATATCGTTGGCATGCTTGGTGAGGATCGGACTCAGTTTCTGTGCCAGTTCTTCCATCTCATCGCAGGTTTCTGCACTCATCATGCAAGAGAATACATTGGAAACACGACTCAGGAGATCGTAATAATGTTCCCCTTTCTCGGTATCTACGCGGGCAATGGTATTCTCGAAGGTAGGCTCTGCCGGGTCATTGATAATCTTGTCTGTGGCCTCGTCATCGCGTCGGATACCTTCCATGAAAGCCTCTTCGTAATCACCGAGCTGGATGCGGTGGAAAGGGACTGTATAATGTGGGGTGCCATAGGGCAGGAAGAAAGGATTCTCTCTCTTCTGGGTTTCGTTATTTTTTGTGGAATTATTATCTTGCATAATTTTAATTGTTATCTATTGATTAATTTCTCGAGTAAATGTTATCTATTGATTAATTTCTCGAGTGCAGGGATGCTGATTCTGCCGCGATGGAGTTCGATCAGTCCCCGGGTCTCCAGTTCGTTGAGCGCCACTGATACCTTGAGCCGCTTGACATTCAGCTCCTGTGCCAGGCGATCCATCTTGATGTGGAAGTTTTTTTCACCTGCCGGGCGTAGGCAATGATTCTCGAAGAATCGGATGATGCTGTCGCTGAGCGTCTTCGGGGGTACCCTGAAGAGGCGGCGATTGCTTCTCTGTGCCTGGGTGGAGATGAGGTTGAGCAGATTGATGTGGAAGATTTCGTATTGGTTGGCGAGTCGCAGCACTTCTTTCTTGCTGATGCTCATCAGGCTGCAGTCATTTCTCGCCACATAGTGATGGGGCGAGTGCTGGTCGTATCCGAAGAGGCGTTCTATCATGAATACCTCCGGCGCCTTGATGGTCTCTACGATTCTGTACCCACAGTCATCTGCCATGGTCTCTACTGCCACTTCTCCGGAAAGGAGAAAGAGCAACCGGTGATAGGGTTCACCAATCTCGGTTAAAGTCTCACCTCCTTCTATCTTCTGGAAATCGAACTTGGTATGTCCGGCAATCTGAAGAAGGTCGGCGCGGCTCATTCCGAGAAACAGAGGCAGATTCAAGAGCGTATCGTATAACTTATCTTCCTGCATCGTTCTATATTTTTCTTACTTTTTCTGAAGCTTTATTTTCCTAACTTCTTCTGAAGGGAAGGAGAATACCAGATCTGGTTGCTGCCCTTCTGGTCTGAATAAATCAGATAGGCGCAAAGCTCGGGATGTCTCTCCAGGATCTTCTTGGCTCCATCCAATCCCAGTACCATGAACGAGGTGGCATAGGCATCGGCGGTGGCACAGTCATCTGCAAATACGGTGGCAGAAAGGATGTTGTGCTGTACCGGATAGCCTGTCTTCGGGTCGATGGTGTGGGCATACTTCTTTCCGTTCTTGTAGTAGAAGTTGCGGTAGTTGCCGCTGGTTGCCATCGCGATATTGCTTACGCTGACTACATCCTGGATAGCCTGATTGGTATTGAGCGAATCGTCCGTAGGCTTGTTGATTCCGATGCGCCAAGGCTGCAGTTTCTCGCTGTTGCCGTTTACCACGATTTCTCCACCTATCTCTACCATGAAGTTCTGTACGCCCTTCTTCTTGAGGAATCTCGCTACCACATCGGTGCCATATCCCTTGGCTATGGCAGAGCAGTCGAGCATCGTCTTCGGATTCTTCTTGATGACGTAACCATCCTGCAGGGAAACGGTGTGGAATCCCACGATGGCACGCAGACTGTCGATGGTCTGTCGGGTAGGAGGGTTACCGGTCTTGAAACCGAATCCCCAGGCATTCACCATAGGTGCCACGGTGATATCGAAGGCTCCGTCTGTATCTCCGGAAATCTTCTCGGCGAGTTGGAATACCTCGCTGAACATCTCATCTACCTTCACCTTTTCATTGCGGTTGATGCGGGAGATGATGGAGGTCTTGTTGAATGGGGAAAGTGAATTGTCCACCTTCTGCAACTCAGCCTCTATCTCTTTCTGATAGTTGGTGTCGCTCTGGTATGTGATGTGATAGATGGTGCCGAACACCATACCCTCATCTTTCTGGAATGGGGTGTTGCGCTGCTGGCGTATCACGAAGATACTGCCTATGATCAGAATGAGCAGAAAAGGTATCTGCCAAATCAGTTTCTTTTTTTTCATTGTCTTGCTTACATTATATCTCAAGTGTAACGTTAAAGGTGCCGCCTAATCGGGAACCGCCTTGCTTACCGAAGCCCGGCACATAGTAGCAGTTGCCTATTTTGCCATCCTTCTCAGCCAACCGGCGTTTGTATCGGAAGCTCCATCCCATGCGGACAGGTCCCCATATCTTGGCATCTACTCCGAAGACTCCTTCCAGCCAGTGATAGTTGCTCTTCACGCCTTCGGCTCCATAAGGAACATCGCCACCCCATATTGGGTCCTGGATAGGAGGAGAGGTGACATCGTATTTGAAGAAGGTGAAACCGTAGCGGAAGCCACCGAAAAGACGGTAATCGTCGTGCTTGTTCTTCAGCAGGTTCCAGTCTATACCGATGCGGGCATAGGGAGCGCTGGTCTTGTAATTGATCTTCGTACTCTCGTCGCTGGCATCAGCCTTGCCATATCCCAGCTCGAAGACCGGATAGTACTTGTCCTTGAGATTGATACGGAGGGATGCCTCATACTGGCCGTAATCGCTGACCATCAGCTGAACCGGTCCGATGACATCTACTCCCACAGCCATTCCGCGGAAGAACGGGATGGTATCCTTCTCTACAGTAGCCATCTTCTTCTGGTTCTGTGCATTCGCAGAAGCACCTCCCAGCATCAGAAGACAAGCCAGAAGGAAAGCTCCTTTCTCCACAGCTTTTGTCATCTCCAAAGAAACAGCTTTGGTTATCCCCATGGAAGCTGTCTTAGTGGCGATTGCCGAAATAGATATAGAAATGTGCTTTAGATGCATCATAATTTACCTCTTTATTGTTGATGACTATCGAGTCGATGTAGTTGTGGGTGGTCTTCACCTCCGTAATGGTATGGAAGAATGACGGACCGCAATCCACAGACTCGAAATGCGAATAATTCTCCTTCTTCACGGTCACCGTGTCTTTCCACACCTGATGATCGCGGTTGCGAATCTCGAAGTAGAAAACATCCTCCGGCTGATGATAACTCATCGGAAGAATGAAACTATCTACTTTCACATCCTTGTTGATGAGCACGCTGTCGGTGCCCTCAGTCTTGATGGTCGAGATGGTCATGGTGTCCTGCAGGGTCTTGATGTTGCCCATCAACTTGTACTTGGTGTAAGTCGTGTTGTTGAGCGGGCAGTCAAGAGTGGAACACCCCACCATCGTGAGCACCATCATCAGGATGACCATTGGTATTATTTTCCGCATCTTATTTCCTTTTCTATTTGATAATCGTTACGGTTTGGATTCTGACGGCTGATCAGGTCGCCCAGGAATCCGGCAAGGAAGAACTGGCTACCCAGTACCATAGCGATGAGCGCAATGTAGAAGTATGGGGAGTCGGTGATGAGATGACCATATACGCCATGGTAGAGGTCGATGCTCTTGTCGATGCCCAAGCCGATGAGCGAGAGGAAGCCGATGAAGAACACGAGACTGCCCAGGAATCCGAATACGTGCATTGGCTTCTTGCCGAAGTTGCTGAGGAACCAGAGGGTCATCAGGTCGAGATAGCCGTTTACGAAACGGTTCCAGCCCATGAACTTGGATGTTCCGAACTTGCGTGCCTGGTGATGAACCGGTTTTTCGCCAATCTTGGCAAAGCCGGCGTTCTTGGCAAGATATGGGATGTAGCGATGCATCTCGCCATATACCTCGATGTTCTTGACTACTTCGCGGCGATAAGCCTTCAGTCCGCAGTTGAAGTCATGGAGATTATGGATTCCGCTTACCTTTCGGGCTGTAGCATTGAACAGCTTGGTAGGGATGGTCTTGCTGAGAGGGTCGCCCTGCTTGCGGTTCTGCTTGTAACCGGAAACGAGGTCGTAGCCTTCCTTGGTAATCATCTGGTAGAGTCCCGGAATCTCATCTGGAGAATCCTGCAGGTCTGCATCCATGGTGATGACAACATCTCCCTGTGCCTCCTTGAATCCACAATAGAGTGCCGGACTCTTTCCGTAGTTGCGGCGGAACTTGATGCCCTTTACCTGCTCGAACTTCTCGGCAAGCTCTTCTATGACATTCCATGAACGGTCGGTAGAACCGTCGTTCACGAAGATAACTTCGTATGTGAAATCGTTGGTGTCCATCACTCGCTTGATCCAAGCAAAGAGTTCTGGCAATGATTCTTCCTCGTTGAAAAGAGGAACTATAACTGAAATATCCATTTTCTTATGTTATGTTTTAAGATTTTCTAATTTGCCGGTTACTGCTGGCTGATTCGTTTCTTTGAATAGATGGCAGCGAGAATCGGACTGAGTACTGCGCCTGCTACCAGGTCGGTGATCATGAACATGGATGCCCATGCGATAGGCTTCATCATCGTGATGGCATCGAAGAGGGCTTTGGTTTCCTCTGCTGTCAACTGATAAGCCTGGGCTATCATCTGGTAGTTAGCCTGAAGCTGGGTCATAAACATACCGGTATTCATGAATCGGAACCAGAGATACTGTATGATGGTGAGCAGCAAGGTGGCATAGAAGAATGTCTGGACACAGTAATACAATCCGTGCTTGAAAGAGATATGACCTTCTCTTACCACATCACGGAAATATTTCAGTCGCTTTGCCACCACGAATGGAGTAGAGAGGATGAGGATATTGGAAAACAATCCCAATATATGATATTCCGGGTTGGCTGCCAGCATGGTACATACGAAACTGGCTACCCATACGATACCAAGCAGGGTACCGTCTTGACGGGCAAAAGCCTTGGTCTGTTTGATCTTTCCTGTATCAATCACAAAGATCTTGAGCTTCTGATCAGGGTTGTTGAACTTTGCCTGGCTCTGTTCATCGTTCTTTTTTTCTTCTTGCTTCTCTTTATTTTCTGTATTCATTGTCTTAATGTATTTCTACGAATGTAATATATCAATTTGCAAAAATACAACTTTTTTATTATATAAGGTGTAAAGGGGGAGAATATTTATAGATAATTAAAGATAGAATAGTTTTGAAAACAAAAAAAAAGGAACCTTCTGAAAGAAGATTCCTTTTTTGAGCCTCTTGTCGGATTCGAACCAACGACCCCGAGATTACAAATCACGTGCTCTGGCCAACTGAGCTAAAGAGGCGGGTGGACAAGCGATTCATATCGCACCGCTACAACCAAGTACCCTTGCTATGTTCCCATCCTGGGGGATTCCGAGGGAGCTGGTCGTATGAGACTTGTCCGTCTCATATACTTGAAAGCGATTATTGCTTTTAAGCGAGTGCAAAAGTACTGCAAATTTCTGAATCCGCCAAATTTTTCAATGAAAAAGTTTATGCTATTAACGTTTATTTAGAAAAAGGAGGCAGATAATTGCCCCCTTTTTTCTATTACACCTTATTATATTTAGAAGATGATAACTCCTTTTTAGGTTATGTTTAGAAGATGATAACTCCTTTTTTCTGGCGCTTTTTTCTTCTAAAAATCAACTACCGTGATGCCGGCACCGCCGAATTGAACATGCTCATCGGCATAATGCGTCACATTTGGAATGCTGCTCAGGTACTGACGGATGAGCTGGCGGAGAATTCCATTGCCCTTGCCATGAAGTATTCTGACTCTTGGCATTCCTACCAGGATGGCATCGTCAATGAAATACTGAACGGCATTCAGTGCCTCATCGCCACGCATACCTCGTACATCCAGATCCTGGTGGAAGTTGGTCTTGTGGACATCTATCGTCTTGCGGGTCTCCTTGCTGATACCATAAGAAGCCAGGTTCTCCTTGCGTTCCTCGGTCTTATCTACGTTTTCGGCTGTGGCTGTGGCGTGCTCCAGTCTGTTGAGGCGCATCTTGGTACGCATGCCGCCAAATACTGCGGTGGCAGTATCGCCATTGATGTTCTCTACCTTTCCTATCGTAGTCAGGCCCTTGATTCGTACGGTATCGCCCACCTGGATTTCCCGCTTGCTGTCGCTCTGTACCTTGCTCTGTGCATTTCGCAGAGCCGCAGCCGCCTTCTCCTGGTTCTCCTTTTTCTCAGCCTGGCGCTTGGCATGGCGTTCCTTGCGCTGCTGGATCTGGGCAATCTTGCGGGCAATCTTGTCGTCCGATTCCTTGGTGTCAATCTCCTGGACCTCCTGCTTGAAGGCATCGAGTTCCTGACGGATGCGACGGGTTTCCTCCTTCTCCGCCTGACTCTCTCGAATCTCTCGGATGGCATTCTCAATCTTCTTGTTGCTCTCCTTCAGGAGTTCTGCAGCTTCCTCCTTCGCTTTCTTGAGAATCGCCTTTCTGCTGCGCTCGATATCCTCAATGTCGCTTTCATATTTCGAGATGGTCTTCTCCATATCCTTCTCGCGCTGATGGATGTTCTGGCGCTTGTTCTCCCAGTATCGCTTATCGCGGACGATATCCTGCAGGTACTTGTCGCTCTGGATGTATTCGGAACCTACGATGTCGGATGCCTCCTTGATCACTTCTTCCGGCAATCCAATCTTTCTTGCGATTTCGATGGCGAAAGATGAACCTGGGCGACCGATGGCGAGCTGGAAGAGTGCCTTCATCTCGTGACGGTCGTAAAGCATGGCACCGTTTACCACTCCCTCGTGACTGTCGGCAAAATGCTTCAGATTCTGATAGTGGGTGGTGATGACGCCGTATGCCTGCTGCTTGCAGAACTTGTCGAGCACTGCTTCGGCGATGGCACCGCCAATGCCCGGTTCGGTACCTGTACCAAACTCATCTATCAGTATGATGGTGTCGCCATTGGCTGCCTTCATCATATTCTTCATGTTCAAGAGGTGAGAAGAGTAGGTACTCAGGTCGTTCTCCAGACTCTGTTCGTCACCGATGTCTATCATGATGTTCTGGAAAATACCTGTCTTGGAACGCTCGCTCACCGGGATGCTCAATCCGCATTGCAGCATATACTGAAGCAGACCTACGGTCTTGAGGCATACAGACTTACCTCCAGCGTTAGGTCCCGAGATGATGAGGATGCGCTTATCCTGTGTCAGGGTGATGTCGAGTGGCACCACCTTCTCGTTCTTCTTCTGCAGGGATTGCTGGAGGAGAGGATGGATGGCACGGATCCAATCCACGTGTGGATGGTCTTCTACCTCTGGCTCTATCGCCTTGAATACATCAGCGAGTTTCTGTTTAGCCTGAATCAGGTCGATGATGGCGAGGAAGCGGTAGCTGTCCAGTATTTCCTTGGAGAATGGGCGTACCTTGTTGGTGAAATCGGTAAGGATTCGGATGATCTCCTTTCGCTCTTCTCCTTCCAGTTCGCGCACGCGGTTGTTGGCCTCCACCACTTCGGTTGGCTCGATGAAGACGGTCTTTCCGGTGGCACTCTCGTCGTGAACGATGCCCTTGATTCGGCGCTTGAGGGTAGGGATGACAGGGATAACCAGTCGGCCGTCGCGCAGGGTTGGGGTAACATCTTTCTCTACGATGCCTTCGCTCTGTGCCGAGCGCAGAATACTATATAAGGTACGCGAGATGCTTCCCTCTGTCTTAGCCAGTTCTCTGCGGATCTGGAGAAGTTCAGGGGTTGCATTGTCGCGAATCTTACCAAACTTGTCGAGAATCTGGTCGATGCGCTGAATCAACTGTGGGAAGGTCATCACATCTTGTGAAAGGCGATGGAGGGCAGGATAAGGATACTGCTTTTCTCTGCGCCAGCCATCTTCCGGTTCGCCGTGACCATCATCCTCGTCGCTGTGATTCAGAATCTTTACCATTCCTGCGATGGTGGCAAGCGAACGTCTTAAATCGAACAGTTCATCCTCTTCTAAGTGGGTGTTTTCCACACGGATACGGAGGATGCTTTCTCTTACGTCATAGAAATATTGAAGGGGAAAGTCTTCTACTTCCTCCATCAATCTACGGAACTCACGCACCTGCATGAGCCACTCGTTAACGAGTTCTGCGTCGCTGCTGAAAGACATCTTGTCCACTTGTTCCTTGCCAAGTGGAGAGAGGCATCTTTCGCGCAGCATTTTACGGATTTCATTGAATCCTATCTTGTTTTCAAAATTATCTGGATAAATCATGGGTGCAAAAGTACAACTATTTTGGCTAACTACCAAACATTTGAACCATTAAGTGTGTTCTTGGCTCCTCGTGGTGTTAATCTTTGTCTGATATCTGTCAGGTATTCCTTCCAGTTGTATTCGTGTCGTCGGTTCCAAACGTCACCCAGGAAAGCTGCTCCGCCAAAGTTCCAGGCGCGCAGCTGGGGAATGAATTGAGGAATGATGCCGCCAAGGGCAATCACCTTTTCGTTGATGATGCCGCTGTTGCCTGCATCTTCCAAATCTCTGTTGGAGAAGGTGTGCTTGTAGCCTATCTTCGAAATGCTGTCGAAGATGGGACTGAGAAATACGTAATCGAATGTTGGCTTTGGTCCCTTGGGAAAATCGGGACTAGTGTTATCTAACGATTCGGTGACTTCCTCGAAACTGTGGCAGGAGCGGGAAATGCTTCCCTGGAAGTTCTCTGGAATCTGACAGTTTCTCCTGTTGAGGTGAATGCCATGGAGATGGTATTTCTCGCAGAGTTCGAAGTGGTCGTGAATCACGATCTGAGGATACCATTTCGGGTCAATCTTCTGGAGCAGTTGCTCGCATTCTTCTGGTGTTGAATCGGGTTTGCGCAGATGGAGCAGATCGATTCCTGCTTCAAAAAGCTGGTCGATGTACTTTGCTTCATGCGAAATAAATGTTGGTGTTGTGATTATAATCCATTTCATTTCTTCTTGCTTTTATATGTCTTCTTAGTTTCTTGCTTTTCCTCGGAAGCTGTTTCTTACGAGTGCTGATTCGCAGTTCTGGCAGAGTGCTTCTGTGGCAGTATGGTGCTTGAAGCCTTCTGTCATTGCCTGGGCGCGGGGGGAAGAGAGGATTTCTTCGAGTGACTGATGGAGCAGGTTGCCCAAAATGACATCGCCGTTATGGTCGAGACAGCAAGGTACGAGACTTCCGTCGGCAAGAACGCCTATCTGCTTCAGCAATGCTTTGCAGAAGACTTCCCGATTTTCGCCGTTGCCTTCGTTCTTGTCTTTTCCCTCACTTATTTCATCTTTGTCTTTTCTCTTGCTTATTTCATCTTTGTTTCTGTTTTCATCTTTGTTCTTGTTATCATCCCCTTTCTTGATGTCGTTTTCGAAGTTAGGCCATTCGAATTTCCGGTCAAACTCCAGATATAGATGATCGCAAAGTCGGAACCCGTCAGGGCGTTCCTTCCATGGCTTGGGTACGTATTTCTCGATGAGTCGCATCACTTCCTCGTTTTCCTTGTCCCTTCCGCCTTGGTTCCAGAGGCGCAATACCATACAGGTGCCTTTGGCGGCGGCTTGGATGGAGAAGGTCATCACCTCATCCATATAGCTGGAGAGCTCTCCCTTGGCATTGCTTTCGTGGGAATGGAGGGAGAGTTGTATCTTATGGGGTAGGGTGTCGAGGAGTTCCATGGCACGGTGCAGGAGGGTTCCATTAGAGGTAAGCACCGTCTTGAATCCTTTCTCGCGTGCCGTTGTGATAAACTGTGGCAGCAGGGGATGGAGCAGGGGTTCACCCATCAGATGGAAGTAGAGGAAACAAACCTTCCCACGGATCTTGTCGGTGAGCAGGTTGAATTCCGCTGCACTCAACTGTCGCTTTTCCCGGGTGTGCTTGGGACAGAAGTGACAGCTGAGATTACAGGTGTTTGTGATTTCTATGTAACAACGATCAATCATTCTTTCTTTGTCTTTGTCTTTTCTCTTCTCTGTTTTATCAGCTTTTTCATGAGCGGCTTATTGTTTTCGCTCTTTTTCAGCTTTTGGTAAATAATGATTTTGGTTCGTAGAAGTGGTTCACCGGACCGTGACCTTCTCCAATCTTAATGTCCTTACCTGCCAGGATGGCACCTGAAAGATAGGTCTTAGCCATGGCGATGGCTGTATTCATATCCATTTCTCTTGCCAGATAAGAGGTGATGGCAGAGGATAGGGTACAGCCGGTGCCGTGGGTATTGCGGGTGTTTACGCTGATGCCACGATAGCTGGTCTTCTGCTTTCCGCCCTCGAAGAGGTAGTCTATCTTTTCCTCTCCATCAAAATGACCGCCCTTGATCAATACATATCTGCATCCCAGTTTGCTGATGGCAGCTGCGGCAGCTTTGATATCTTCTACATTCTCTATCTTTCTGTTGGCAAGAATCTCTGCCTCAGGAATATTAGGGGTGAGCAGGGTGGCTAAAGGCAACAGTTCGGTGATGAATACATCGAGTGCATCCTCCTGCATCAGTCGGCAGCCACTGGTAGATACCATGACTGGGTCGATAACGAGATGCTGGAAGCTTTCCTGGTATTTCTTGAGGGTTTCTGCGATGGCACGAATGGTATCGCAGTCATTAACCATACCTATCTTTATGGCATCAGGGTGGATATCTTCCATCACGGCCTCTATCTGTCCTTTCACGATTTCCGGTTCCACATTCTGAATGCCATACACTCCTTTGGTGTTCTGTACGGTGATGGCTGTGATTGCGGAAGCGGCATATACGCCCAATGCCGACATCGTCTTGATGTCTGCCTGAATGCCAGCTCCTCCGCAACTGTCAGAGCCGGCTATTGTTAATGCTGTGTAGTATCTCATGTCTCCTTTTTTTATATATTACTTTTGCAGAAGTATAGTCATTCCTATATCTATATTGCAAAAGTACAATTATTTATTGAATTATCATCCTCTTTTATGGATAAATTTGATAGTTGGGCTTACTTTTTATTCATTATATCTATTTCGGGGAACGCTTATGCTAGAAGAATGTATATATTTGAGGAGATAGCATGATAGAACAGGGTGATGATATCAAAGATCTAGGAAGGTGATATAAAAGAAAAAGCCTTCTGAAATTTCTTTCAGAAGGCTCTTGCGGAGAGAGAGGGATTCGAACCCCCGGTACCTCTCGGTACGACGGTTTTCAAGACCGTTGTAATCGACCACTCTACCATCTCTCCAAATTCGGTCTGGATGACTATAGCTTGGTTTTCTTAAGCGGGTGCAAAGGTACTACTTTTTTTTGAATCCACCAAATTTTAAGGGATAAATTTGCAGAAAATATTTAAAGTGAAAGATATGTCTCCTTTCACGGAATGTGCATTGTATTGAAAATGAGTGGGTTAAGTGTGAAATGAAATTTCTCTTTATTTTGAGGCGGTAATTGATGGCTAAGCTTAAATATGGCAATGTGTCTTGCTCCGATAGGGAATAGTGGTTGTCTTGATAGGGAATAGTGGTCGTCTTTATTATGAATGTTGGGATGAAACATAGTAACCAGAAGGATGAGGAATAGATGTTGGTAGGCGAAAAGAGTTGATTCATCGGATGGATGACTAAGCTCGTCTATATGGATGACTCTAGTCATCTATATGGCTCACTCCCGTCATCTATATGGATGACCCGGGTCATCCGATACAAAGAAGCCTTTTCTATTCCTTTTGTGATAGTTGCTTTCTCCTTTAGACTAAGTTGCCTTCCCCTTTAGATTAAGTTGCTTTCTCCTTATATGAATAGTTCTTTCTGCTGATTATTATTGTTGTTTCAGAGAATTCTCCTTTCATATTTAAGTAACTGATTGTAAGTGTGTTCTGGGAATTGTGAAAGGAGGATGAAATTTTAATTGCTTTTTTAAAAGAAGCTATTTCAGAAGGTGACTTTATGTAGAATCGGCTCAACTTGAACCGATCTGTGGAATTGCCTGTAGATTCTAAATTAAAAGTATACCACCTAACCATAGGTTGAGATTGTTAAGGCACAGCCTTCCCTCCCTTGGAGAGAGGCGTAGCCGAACGGAAAGGGAGGGAAGGATACTTTCTTTCCCCAAGTATTGATTACCTTTGTACTCAAATTATAATTTGAATGCAACAAAAATGATTGGTATGGTAGAAAAAAACATCATTAGCGCTTATGAGCGCACAATGTCAATGCGCGCAGTATCACGAGAACTGGGGCTGAGCCGCAAGACGGTCATGGAGTATGTAATGGAGTATATATCCGCCTAGTCTGTTGGTGACGAGATATTGGTAGCATACCTCAAGAGCGAGCCGTCATACAAGTCAGCCATCAGAGAAAAACGGGCATAGACCGAGGTGGTTTGTCGCATGATAGACGTATGCCTGCAATATAAAAATCCCTTGATTATAAGGTCGGTTATCCGTCAGTCTGCAACTATATCCGTACGGCACTGGGTAACGCCGATGAGTTGCAAGAGTGCTTCATACGTCAGAGTTACCACGCTCGTCTGCAGCAACCACCGTGCCGCTTACCTGTTACGATATTTGGTTAGGAGAGGTTGTCTTATCCACGGACAATCGCTCCTAAGCTGATAAATTTCAAAGTAAAATTTTGTAGTCTATTGCTGACTAGCCTGCCTGTAGCGTTATGTTACGGACAGGCTTTTTCGTGAAAAATCAAAAATGTCTGATAAAATCTTGCTAAAAACGATATTTTTTTGCTGTTTTAGGAACTTTTTTGTGCAAAATGAAAAGAATCTCAACATTTTTTATTATTTTTGTGCCTAATTAATTATAAATATAATAAGGTATATGGCTAACAAAAACTTGAACCGAATCAAAGTTGTGCTTGCAGAAAAGCAACGCACGAACGAATGGTTGGCTGAACAACTAGGGAAAGAAGCTGCTACGGTTTCCAAATGGTGTACCAATTCAGCTCAACCAAATTTAGAGAACTTAGTTGAAATTGCGAAGTGTCTCGAGTTGAAGTGAGCGAGTTAGTCCGAAAGGAGGACTAATGTAAATACTGTCGGTTTTCCGATATTCATGATTTTTTAAAAGTATAGATTATGCCAGTAAATAAGAACGCTTTTGTGCGGTATCAGTTGCTTGATTATTGTTTTCGCAACAAGCGATACAATATAGACAATTTGGTTGATTACGTAAGCGATAAAATAGATTGTCCTATCAGTGAGCGCCAAATTCGTGAAGACATTGCAAATTTGAAACTAAGGCCATATTATGCGCCTATAAAAGCTGTTCGTTACAATGGCAACAAGGTTTATTACATCTATTCGGATTCTTCTTATTGCCTTTTTGAAAATGAAATGTCTGCTGATGAGTTAAAGAATCTTCGAGCTACGATAGATATGCTTGGGCGTTATCGTGGTATTCCAGCCAATGCTTGGCTGGAAGAAGTAATCTCCAGCTTGGAAATCCGTTTTGGGGTAAAGCCAAATTCGGAGAAGCTGATTTCGTTTGCTCAGAATGACAAGTTGAAAGGTGTGGAATATCTTTCTGACATCATCGATGCCACCATCAATCACCATGTATTGGAAATTACATATCAATCTTTCGGAAGGGAGGCCCGCATTTGTATGGTACATCCATATTATGTGAAGCAATATAATGGTAGATGGTTTCTTTTCGGATTGAATCTTGAGAAAGATAGAATCGAGAACTATGCCTTGGATAGAATTGCGTCTTTCAAATTGGCGGGCGTAGCTTTCATCAAGAATGATAAGATTAACTTTGATACATATTTTGACGATGTGATTGGTGTGTCGGTTCCATATGACGATGTGCCAACAGAAAAGGTTGTGCTTCGTTTTACGGAGCAACGCTTTCCTTATGTCGTTTCAAAGCCTTTGCATCCTTCGCAGGAAGTATGTGAAGACCCCAATACGATATCTATATGTGTCAAGCCAAACAGAGAATTGTCACAGCAAATATTTTCTTTTCTTCCAGACGTAGAAGTCTTGGCACCAGAGTGGTTCCGCAATGAAATTAAGGAGAAAATTGAGGAAAATTTGAAGAAATATATGTCTCTGCAGAAAGACTGCACTAACGAAGAGTAACTTTGCACCGTCAAACAAAAATGACGCAGTATTATAAACGTTTAACTTTAAAGTTTTGTAGATATGGTACAGGTTTCAAATCTTTCTTCAAGAGTTAAGGACATTATTAACAACTATTATAATGTTATCATTGCAAATAATCATTTTGCAGACAATATCTTTAAGAGATTGTTGGTGTCTCTATATTCTGTTCGTCAGGATGCAGATTCTAAAGTCGTGTCTGTATTGGAGAAATACAGATTTGAACTAAGTGAGTATTTTACAGATTGTGAAATCTCTGATTTACAGAATGAGTATAAGCAAGTAGCAATGTATTGCTATCAAAAGGGTGATATATATTATGCAAAGAATACAGACGGCTTAACCAGAAGTGCGTATATGTCAGGCAATGTTGATTTCACAACTCCAAAGTCTGTGGTCGAACTCTGTTTAAGATTGGCTGATTGCCAAGAAGGCTCTCGTGTCTATTTGCCATTTGCAGGTTTGGGATCGTTTGCCTTGAATCAGAAGGTTGAGTGCAAGTATGATACTGCTGAACTCTGTCCTTCTGTGTGGGCTTACTCAAAGATATTGTTGGATTCTCAGAACATCCATGCTAATGTAAAATGTAAGGATTGTCTCACGAAAGAGAAGTACTTTATTGTCGTAAAGATAACAAAGGTCTACAACTATATATTCTCTTTTCCTCCAATCTTGTCTTCACGAGACAATAAAAGGTTGGTTTCAACCTTTATAGAGCTTGCGGATATGTCTTTGTCGGAGAATGGGCAGATGTTCTGTGTCTTGCCAAGTATTTTTTGCAGCTCTAAGACTGGATGGTATGAATTTAGGAAAACTGTGTTGGGAGATATGGCACCAGAGTATTCTGTGACTGTTATTTCATTACCAAACTTCTTTGCACCTTTTACCACAGTATCGATGTGCGTTGTCCAAGTTAAGAGAGATGGAAAAGGTGATGTTTGTCTTGTTGATGCGTCTGATGATGTATTCTTGACAGAGAAAGACGTTGAGGATGGAAAGGAAAAATGGTTAAATGTGGATTCTGTAATAGATGCCATTCAACATTCTGATATTAAGTTTGTTTGGAAAGGAAAATCATCTGATTTGGTAAGTTCCTATAGCTTGTTACCTTCTCGTTATTTGGTGAAAAATTTCATTCCTGTTCCTCAGAAAGAAACAGAGAGACTGGTGGAATTGCAGGATGTTATTGAGTTTTTGCCAAGAGTAAGAAAGGTTATGCATCAGAAAAATATGCCTCTTGTAACAGCTAAGGATCTTTCTGACGATTATCTTAATTGTGAAATATCACCTAAGAATACTATCAAAGAGGAGCATCCTGCATCTATTCAGCCCCACAGTTGTTTACTTATGGCATATTCTTGGGGAAAAATCAAGATAGGAAAGCTTAATGTCGCATCGGAGGGCAGCCCTGTAGCATTAGGTGTCAATGTGATACCTTTTAGGATTAAAGAAGCAGGAGTAACCGAAGAGTTTGTACTTCGTTCCTTGCTATCTGAGATCGTGGCTAAGCAGGCAACTATGATGTCTTGTGGAAATGTTGTTACAATGTTGTCAAAAGAAGACTTGGGGCAGATCAAAATAGTCCTTCCGTCTATAGAGGAACAAAATGAGATTTCCAAACAGGATGCAATAACGTCAAAAGATGTTGCGGAGTTGAAGCTACAGCAAGCTTTTGTTGATTATAAGCGTGAAATTCGTACAAGAAAACATGCTTTGTCACAAAGCGTTTCAGCTATATCATCTATTTGGAACACCTTGATATGTGCTATTCAGCGAAATGGAGGAACGCTTAATCTTTCAGATTCCATAGGACGTGTTAATTCTGTTAGCGTTTCGTCTTTGGTCGATGCGTTGACGTATGGTCTGAAAAGTTTGGCTGTACAGACTGAGTATCTTGCTGATATAGATTATGACTGGAGAAATTTGACTAAGGTAGAGCCTGGTTCATTCTTGAAGTCATATATTGACAATCACCAGATTCCTGATGTGGAAATGAGTTTGTCGTGTCCGATGGCAGAGGATGAAAAGATTCTTATGAATATTCCAAAGGTCTTGGTTGAAAGAGTCTTGGAGAATATAGTCACCAATGCCCAAGCTCACGGATTCGTGGATGGATCATGTCCAAAACATCAAATTCGTTTTGCATGGTCTTTTGACGGCGACAATGTTTGTATTTCAATCTCCAATAATGGGCTGCCTTTCAAGGAAGGTGTCGATACAGGCTTGGTCTTGACCTATGGTTACAGCACATCGCTGCATTCTGGAAATCATGCAGGGATTGGAGGCGCAGACATCAAGAACATCATGGAACATCTTGGGAGTGTTGATGTGCTGTCTAATCCTACCGATGAGTTCCCTGTAACTTATGTACTGAAGTTTAACAATGTAGAAGTCGTCGAGGAGGGCGAAAAAATATGAGTATAGATAATCTCTTTCAGGTACTCTGGGTTGAAAACGATCCAGAAGTATTGGCTTCTTATCCTCTTGAAGCGGAGAATTATGATTTACAATTAGTATCTTATTCTTCATGGGAAGAGGCGGAAAAAGCCCTTTGTGATGATTATTCACGTTGGGATGCAATTATCTTGGATGCTAAATGCCAATATAAGCATGAAGACGTAGATAAGGCGAATAGATTTTTGACCCAAGTAACAAACAAGTTGGAGAAACTTACTCATGACTATGGTAGACGCATCAACTGGTACATCTTGTCTGGTCAAAGTGAGGATAGTATCAGTGATTTGATTCCTGATACAAGAAAGGATTGGGATGGTGACTGGACTAAAGGATTCTATTCCAAGAATGTTGATAGGGAATTACTCTTTAAGAGAATTAGCATTCATATAAGGAAGAAGCATGATTTTATCATAACCAATGACTTGTATCCGAAAGTGTTCAGAGCTATAGAAAAGCTAAAGCTGCCTGATGATGTTTTTTGCTGGATGACAGATTTGCTTGTTCCGATTCACTTTCCACATGAAGTTACGGATAAAGACTATAACAACAGGTTCAAGTATTTGAGGCAAATATTGGAGCATATATTCCGTTCTATGATAGACAATGGAATCGTTCCGCCAATTTTCGAGTCGCATAAGCCTGGAGCTAAGCAAGGTTCGTTGAATCTAAGTGCAATAAGTAAGTTTCTTGCGAATATACTGCAAGAAGATGAAGCGTTGGCGGAAAAATATCCTGTTAAAACAGAACAAACAGTATTGCCAAGTCTTTTACAGGATATTGTAAAAAACATAATATTTACCACAGGATCAGCTCTTCATACGGCACGAGAAAAGCAAGACGAAAAGTTTATGGCTTATGACCAGTATCTTCCGAAGGTAGATGGTTCTACATTCTTGTTAAAGAGCTATGTGCTCGCAATGTGCGATTTAATATTGTGGTATTCAAGTTATTTCGAGTCTCATCCCGATAAAGAAAGAAATGCTTTGGAATGGGATATAGTAAAAAAAGAAAATAAAAAATAATAGATATGACAGAACAAGAGTTAGCTAATGTGATATGGGACATCAAGGAAGTTATCCGTAACTACTATGATGATTCAGAGGTGGAGGACGTTATTTTGCCTTTCACCTTGCTTCGTCGTTTGGATTGTGTCCTCGAAGATAAATATGAGGAAATACTCGAAGAACTGAACCAAAGTGCAGAGAATGTACGCAAGTATAAGTTGCAGGCACTGATGAAGAAGAATGGTATCACGTTCTTCAATACCTCTGGATTATCCTTGAAGAAACTGCTCAATGCCCCTGACTCCATTGGTGATTCATTCAAGACCTATATCGAGGGATTCACTGACAATGTGAAGGATATCCTTGCCAACTTCGTTCATGAGGATGGCGATAGCGATGTGGTCGATTTGTCAAAGATTTACTCTCGTCTTGATCGAGGTAACAAACTCTATGCTGTTATCCAACAGTTTGTGGAAAATGCAGACTTGCATCCTAGCAAGGTGAGCAATGCCATGATGGGTACCATCTTCGAGATTGTCATCCGTCGTTCAAAGGAGTCAACCAACACCAAGGCTGGTCAGTTCTATACTCCTCGTGAGGTGGTTCGCTTATTGGTGCAGCTCACCATGTGTGGCAAGGAGCAAGAACTTTTCATTCCAGGCAAGGCATTCACCATCTATGACCCATGCTGTGGTACAGGCGGTATGCTCACCGTGGGTCGTGAACATTTGCAGGAAATGGCACAGAATAAGAAACTAAAGGTATATCTTTATGGACAGGAGTTGAGTCAGAAGACGTATGCCATCTGTAAGGCTGATCTCTTGATGAAAGGCGATGACCAGAACCTCGACCAGCAACTCTTCCAAGGTGATACGCTTGCAGATGATAAACTATATGGCAAGAAGTTCAACTTCATGCTTGCCAATCCTCCTTTCGGTGTGGATTGGGGTAAGGATTCCAAGGTGAAGCAAGCTGTGATGAAGGACAACTGTCCTGGTGGACGTTTTGAGGCTGGTCTTCCTTCTACCTCTGATGGCTCTTTGCTCTTCTTGCAGCATATGATTTCTAAGATGGATGAGCAGGCTGGTTCGCGTATTGGCATCGTATTGAATGGCTCACCTCTCTTCAATGGTGATGCTGGCAATGGTTGGAGCAATATCCGTAAGATGCTGCTCGACCGTAACTTGCTTGATGCCATCATTGCCTTGCCTAAGAATCTGTTTTATGGTACGGACATCACTACCTATCTGTGGATTCTTGACAACAAACGTCCTGCCGAGAAGTATCGTAAGGCACTTTTCATTGATGCTGCTCATACAGAATATACTACCTTGTTGCAGAAAAACTTGGGAAAGAAGCGTTTCGAGATTAGCGAGGAGGGTGCCGCTGATATATTCGAGATATACAAGGCTTATCAGTCTTGCAGTCGTGATATTGTGTATGAGAAGACAGGCGAGGTGGAGCATTTGGAGATAGCTAAGCTGCTCGACTACGATGACTTCCTCTATACTAATGTGGCAGTTCGCCGCCCATTGCGTCTTTGGTTTGAGCATATCACAGACAAGTATGATGCGCTTTGTGATAATGAAGACTTCAATGCAGATGACAAGAAAAATCTAATCTTGCGAGACATCGCACAGGTGGAGGGAATAGATTGTCAACGCAGCGACCATGATTTCTTCCAGTTCTTGAAGGACAAGAAGGTGAAGACCACCAAGGCGCAGCAGAAGTTGGTGCGTGATAGCTTTGGAACAATCAATGAGGATGCGCCGATTGCCTATGTGGATTCTATCAAGGAAAGTGGCGAATGGGTGATAGATACCAATCTCAACGATACAGAGAAAATCCCAATGAAACAAGACATCGAGGAATACTTTGAGCGTGAGGTCTTGCCTTTTGCTCCAGATGCTTGGATGGACCGAGAGAAGGACAAAGTAGGTTGTGAGTTCCCTTTCACTCGCCTGTTCTATAAATATCGTCCATTGCGCAGCAGTGAGGACATACTTGCCGAACTGGCTTCTCTCGATAAGGAGATGGAAACGGAATTGGCAAATCTAAAGATGGAGGAATAACGCATGAAACAGATAGATACAAAATATAATGAGGCTGTACAGCAGATTAAGTCTGCAATCCTGCAATGCCAGTTGGAGGCAGCCAAGGCTGTGAATCGCCAAATGCTTGCTTTATATTATGGTATAGGTAAGTTCGTTTCCGATAATACTCGCAAGGATGTATGGGGCACGGGAGCCATTGAGGCAATCAGCGAACAGCTGAGAAGAGAGTTGCCTGGCTTGCGTGGATTTGGCGTTTCAAACATTAAAAATATGCGTCAATTCTATGAACTGTGGAAAGATGTATTAAATCGCCAGCCAATGGCTGGCGATTTGCAAGGCGTTGATAATGAGGAGATATTGCCCACTCATGCCTTGCTGATGTTAAATCGTCAGCCAATGGCTGACGATTTGGACGTACATGATTTCTTCTCCATTAGTTTTAGTCATCATTGCGAGATAATGTCCAAGACATCTACTGTAGAAGAACGTGTGTTCTACATCCATCAAGCGGCAACCTTGCATTGGGATAAATACACACTGCGTAATAATTTGAAGGCTGACCTCTTCCATCACCAGTCGCAGATGCCAAACAACTTTGCTGCAACCATGCCTTCTGCTCGGCATGCTGCCAAAGCTATAGCCATGTTTAAGGATGATTATTTGCTTGATTTCATCAATGTAGAAGAACTTGGCGAGCGAGATCCACAGGACATAGACGAACGTGTCATAGAGAACTCGATAGTGGCGAATGTAAAGAACTTCATTTTGACGTTTGGCAAGGACTTTACGTTTATAGGTAATCAGGTGCATATTGACAAGTTTGGCCATGACCATTATGTTGATTTGCTATTCTTCAACAGAGAATTGCAGAGTCTTGTCGTATTCGAATTGAAAAAAGGTGAGTTCAAGCCTGCCTATCTTGGTCAGTTGGCCGCATACATCCGTATGCTCAATGACGATGAGCGCAAACCGCATGAGAACCCTACCATAGGTATTGTGCTTTGCTGCGATGCCGATAAGACGTATGTGGAGTATCTTCTTCAAGACTATAATCAACCAATGGGTGTGGCAACGTATCAGGTAATGCCTGAAAAGCTCAGGAAAGTGTTGCCTCCAGAGGACGAGATGAAGAAGTTACTTAATGGTGATAAAAATAAATAAGAGTGTGGTGTATGAAAAAGTACGACGAATATAAGGAAAGTGGATTTGGGTGGATTGGTGAAGTACCAAGCCTATGGAGTAATTTGCGCTTACGCTTCGTATGTGAGTTTAGAAATGGCTATACTCCATCCAAAGCAAATCCTGAATTTTGGAAAGATGGCTCTATTCCTTGGTACAGAATGGAAGATATAAGGGAAACCGGGCGAAAATTGAAAGAAGCAAAACAATACATCACAAAAGAGGCTGTAAAAGGTGGTGGTTTATTTGAGGCTGGCAGCTTTATATTGGCGACTACAGCCACTATCGGCGAGCACGCTGTGCTAATTGTTGATTCGCTTGCGAATCAACGATTTACGAATCTTAGGATTCGTAAATCGTTGGAAGCTACGCTGTTACGAGATTATTTCTACTACTATCTTTTTGTGATTGATGATTACTGTAAGGCAACTACAAAAACTTCAACATTCCCTGCTGTAAGTATGGAGTTGTTAAAGAACTGCCATGTGGTTTTCCCCTCACCAGAACAGCAGCAGAACATAGTCGATTACCTTGACAAGAAATGTGGAGAGATAGACAAAGTCATATCCGCCCAACAAAAGCGAATCGCTCTGCTACAAGAATTGAAGCAGAGTGCCATCACTCATGCCGTTACGAAAGGACTAAATCCTAATGTAGAAATGAAGGATTCGGGCGTGGAATGGATAGGGAAAGTGCCAAGACACTGGGAAATTGTTCATTTGAAGCGTGTATTAAAAGAAAAAATGCAATATGGAGCAAATGAACCAGCGGAGTCTGATGATACTTCTTATCCAAGGTATATAAGAATAACTGACATAACTGCAAATGGTGAATTACGTCCAGAAACATTTAAATCTTTAGAGGATGAAAAGGCAAAAGATTATTTGTTGGAAAAGGGCGATGTGTTATTTGCAAGGAGTGGAGCTACCGTAGGTAAGACATTCTTGTTTAATAGTGATACAAAAGCTTGCTATGCAGGATATTTGATAAAGGCATCATGCAATAGAAAGCAAATGAAACCAAAGTTTTTATATTACTATACTCAAAGTAGTGCTTATGAGTGCTGGAAAAGCAGTGTGTTTATCCAATCTACTATTCAAAATATTGGTGCAGAAAAATATCAGATGATGTACATCCCTATTCCAACATTAAAAGAGCAAGAGGTTATTATTACTTATGCAAGAGAAAAAAGTAAGATGTTCGACTCATCTATTTCTAAAGCACAGCATCAAGTAGCCTTGTTGCAAGAATACAAGCAGAGTCTCATCACGGAAGTTGTGACAGGCAAGCGAAAAGTTTGCTAACGTGGAACTATAAGTTGAACAATTTAAAAGTGACAAGATATGGATAATCTTTTGAATGAAACGACATTTGAGGAGCATATCGCAAGTTACCTTGCTGGTAGCGACCTCTACAATCAAAGAAACAGTGCACAATTTGACATAGAAGCATTGTGCGATAGAGAGATGTTGGAGCTGTTTTTGCGCCAGCAACCCATTGTGTGGGCAAAACTATCGAAGCATTTCTCTGGTCAAGAGGTGGCAACGGTTGTTCGTGAATATAACAAGCGACTGGATCGTGGAGAAAGTATCTTGACCATCATGAGAAAGGGTTTTACCATTAGTGGAGCTAAGGTAAAATTCTGTCAGTTTAAGCCAGTCTTGGAAGGCGAAGGAACGGATAATTATCGCCTTTATCGTGCCAATCAGTTGAGTGTGGTTCGACAGATGCGTTATTCTACAGGTGCTGACAGTGGTAATGAACTGGATATGTGCATCTTGCTCAATGGTATTCCTTTGTTTACTTTTGAACTAAAGAACGAAGGCTCAGGGCAGAACTATACCAATGGAATTTGGCAATATCAGCACCATCGCAATGCTCAGAACCGCATGCTGCGCAATTGTCTGGTTCATTTTGTGATGGACAACCAATATGCCTTCATGACCACCAAACTGAATGGCGAGGAGACAACATTCCTGCCTTTCAACAGAGAGGCAGTTAATCCACCAATTGAAGGAGAATATCCTACAGCCTATATGTGGCAGAGTATTCTTCAGGCGGATTCCATTCTCGACCTCTTGGAAAATTTCATCAAACGTTACGAGGAATGTTATGAGGATAAGGTGACCAAGGAGCAAAAGAAACGCATCGTGGTCATCTTCCCTCGATTCCATCAGCTTCGTGCTGTAAGAAGACTTCGTGGATTGGTGAGTGAGGAAGGACCAGGCAACAACTATTTGATACAGCATTCTGCAGGAAGTGGAAAAACCAAGACGATGGCTTGGCTGGCACATCAACTTGCCAATATGACAAATGCAGATGGTACAGCCGTATTTGACAGCATCATTATGGTAACTGACCGCATTGTGCTCAACCGCAATATGGCAGAGGACGTAGTGAACTTTGAGGTAACGGCTGGTACGGTGAAGGACATTCGTAAAGGCTCCAAGAAATTGGCAGATGCCTTGAATGGAGAGAACCGCATTATCATCTCTACTGTGCAGAAGTTTGCGTATGCTCTTGACTACTTGAAGCACGAGAAGTCGAAGAAATATGCCATCATTGTGGACGAAGCTCACACGGCTGTTGGTAATGAGGCTGCAAAGGATTTGGTAAATGCACTCTCTACTAAGGAGGACTTGGAAAAGTTGGGCGACTATGACCCAGAAGAATATGACAGTCCTCTGGATGCACTGATGGCACAGATGCAGAACTATAGGAAGATGATGAAGCACATCTCTTACTTCGCTTTCACTGCAACGCCTAAAGACAAGACCTTTGCCCTTTATGGTAAGGACGGCAAGATGCCACATGACTTGTATTCTATGAAGCAAGCCATCGACGAGAAGTTTATCCTTGATGTTACGCAGAACTATGTCAGCTACAAGACAAAGTTTGAGCTGATAGAGAAGAATCCAACCGAAGACAAAGACAAACTTTTCGAGAAGAAAAAAGCCTTGAAGGTGATTGGTGAGTGGCTGGGCAAGAATAAATATATCAAACTCAGAAAGGCAAGCATGATAGTTGACCAGTTTATGAAGTTCACCATCAACAAAATCAACCATCATGCCAAGGCTATGGTGGTGTGTGACTCACGTCAATCTGCTGCCGACTATAAGCAGATCATCGACCGAATTATCCAGACGGAGTATAATGGAGCCATCAAGACACTGGTAGCCTTCTCTGGTGAGGTCATTGATAGCAATGGCAACAAGTGTACAGAGGCGAATATGAATGATGATGGTGTGACGGATAATGACATCGCTGAGAAATTCAAGGAGGATGATTATAAAATTCTGATTGTCGCCGAGAAGTTCCAGACAGGTTTTGACCAAAAGTTGTTGCATACCATGTTTGTAGATAGAAGCTTGGGCGGCATCCAGTGCATTCAGACGCTTTCACGCTTGAATCGTACCTATTGGCCATATAAGGAAGACACGCTTGTTGTGGACTTCCGCAATGATGCAGACTCGGTACGCAAGGCTTTCAACCAATACTACACGACAACCACCCTTACTGGCGATGTTGATACTCAACGTGTCTATACATTGAAGGAATCTGTGGAGAACTGGAATCTGTTCAATGAAGACGAGATGAATGAAGTCTGCTCTAAGATGGTGGACAAGGACAAGGTAAGTGGCGTGCCTTCCATCTTGCTTAAAATAGTAAGAGAAAGAGTAGAACCATTGTCGGATGAAGACAAGGACAAATATCGCAAGGAGGTGAATCGTTTCGTACGTCAGTATGGCTTCTTGGCGCAACTGATGGACTTCACAGACCCAGAGCTGGAGAAATTCTATGTGTTCTGCAAGGTATTCTATAAGTTCTTGCCTTATACCAAAGAGACATTGCCTATGGAATTGATGGGCATGATAGACTTGGATAAGTTGAGAATACAATTGTCATTTGATGGTGTCATCGAACTGGAAGATACTCCTACAGAGTTGAAAGCTACTCGTATTGGCGAGGTTGGCTGCAAGATGGAGGATGAGAAGAAGACCGTGGCTGAGTTATTGGACATGGTGAACAGTCCATTTGCCACCATCTTGAATGAAAATGACAAGATTATCAAGCAAATTTGGGAGGAATTGCTCAAAGACCCAGAGGTGGTGGATGCCGCTCGTGCCGGTAACTCTTACGATGTAATGATCAATATCTGCAAGGAAAAGTTTGATGCCACCATCGTAGACCAGATAGACAAGTATCTCAACTTCAAGGAAATACTTGACAAGGAGAAGGGCTTTGCCTTGACATTGATAGGAAAGTTTGTGGAAGCAGTGGCAAGACAGGCTGCAGCAACATCAAGCTTTGTCTATGACGAGGCGGTCTTGAAGGAAAAGTTGATAGCTGCTATGGAGGCTGAGTTTGCAGGCGTATGCAGTAAGATGAGAAGTTTGCTAGAAATTGTTGACAACCTCTTCTTCATCTTGAATACGGTCAGCATCCCTAAGTTGGATGGTATTGACACCTTACTCAGAGAGGCATTGAACAATCTCTATGCTAATCCAAATATCACATCTGTGGTTAAGTTCTCATTCTTCAATTTGTTGGTACAGAAATATGAGGCTTTCTTGAAGAAGCTGTATTATCTCATCAATGATGACGAGGTGTCTGGAAAAGATGGAAAGAATCCAACTTTGGCAGATGCCATCCATGCCTTCAAGAGCCTTTGGAATCTGAAATATGCCACGGATGACGATGGCAAGAAATTCTCTTCTTATCTGCAAATGCTCCGAGATTGGAGAAATGACGAGGCTCATAATGCTCCTTGTTCATCTGATGCAGAGGTTGATGCAGCTATCAAGGTCGTTGTTGCCTTGTATCTGTATGTTACCGCTTATTCTATCACAGATTTGGAAATGGCAGGGCGTGATGCTGCAAGGGCAGGTGTAAAACCTTACGAGCTTCCTGATGATGTGCAGGTAAAGATGGCAGCTGAGGATATACATGATAGAAGATAAATATCACTATGCTTTCTTGCAACCCATGAATGTGGGTAGCGGTAAGCATGTGGGTGAGACTTATGACATCCAGCTGTTCACCATCTCTCCATTGAAACAAAAAGTATATATCGGTTGCCTTCACAATGCCATTGGTGTGTCTCCAGAAGAGAGTCTGAAAGTGTATCGATATTATAAGGAGAGAGGATGACGATGAGGGAAAAATTAAGGTTCTCTATACAAATCCTTTTGTCAAGACAACGGAAAAGGGAGAAATCCTTATAGACCCTTCTTTTGAGGAAAATAAACTTTATGACGGAATTTAAAAACATAACAATATGGAACAGGTTATTTATAAGACATTAGTGGAGTGTGAAGCTGCCATGAAAACTCTTGAAGTCATTGGTGTTCCCATTCCTGCTTGGATGGAAAAACAACATCAAGAGTTGAAGGATGCCGAGAATGCAAAGGCTGTAGTTTCTAACTCAGACACACCAATCTATGATACATTGGTAGCGCATTATCCTTATGGTAAGATGCCAGAGGAAAAGATTAAATGTATCAAGGATACGGTAAGTCAGTTGTTGGAAGACGGCGAACACGCAGAGGAACCAGGATTGTTGCTTGGAAAAATCCAGTGTGGCAAGACTGATACCTTTGAGGACATCATCGGCTTGGCTTTTGATAAGGGCATTGACATCACTATAGTTTTCACCAAGGGAACAAAGCCTTTGGCGCAGCAGACCATCATGCGTATGAAGAAGGACTATCGCTTCTTTAAGGCATCTGACAACTTGAATCAGAAGTCCACCATCAATATCTATGACATTATGAAGGTTTGGAACAACCTGAAGCAAGCAAAGGTGGAGGGCTGCAAGACGGTTATAGTATGTAAGAAGCAGGCTACCAATATGAGTCACTTGATAGATATGTTCTCTAAGAACTGTACTTTCTTGCAAAAGAAAAAAGTGCTCATTGTTGATGACGAGGCAGACTTTGCCAGTCGCAACTATCGCTCTGTCAAGTTGCAGGCTTTAAAGGATGAAGATGGAAATCCGATTGCTCAGGATGCAGAGACAGAAATGGCAAAGATTAGCCAGCAGATTGATGACTTCCGCAAGATACCAGAGTATTGCCGTTATCTCCAGGTTACTGCAACCCCTTATTGTCTTTATTTGCAACCACAGGGTGAACTAAACCTTAATGGTAATATCGTAAAGCCATTCAAACCACGCTTCACGAGCATTGTGCCTGTTCACGCTGCTTATATAGGTGGAAAACAATACTTTGAGGATTCTCAGAATCCAGAGTCAATGTATAGTCACCTTTATCATCAGATAGATCAGAAGTGTATTGATGTGTTGGGACATGAGGATAAGAGATACCTAAACAGTGCCGTCTCTTCTGCCAATATTTATGGTTTGACGTATGCCCTCATTTCTTATTTTATGGCAACTGCGGTGCGCAGAATACAAGTAAGAGAAGTCGACAATCGTGATTACAAGACGAGTGCCTTGATTCATGTGGAGTTGGACAAGAAAAACCATGATTGGCAGAGTCGAGTTATCAACCGTTTGATAGATTCCGTCAAGGATGCGATTGTTGAGGAAGACCAGTCTGACCAGAGAATATGGTCGGCAATAGATGCCATCTATGAGGATTTTGCCGAGTCCAACAAGAAAGGACGTGACGAAGGTCTTATTTTCGTAGAACTGCCTTCAAAGGACGATGTCTTGGATGAGATACGTAATATCTTCAATCCAAAGAAGAACAACTATCATGTCCAGATAGTGAACTCTGACGAACAGGTGGAGTCTCTGTTGGATGAGGAAACTGGCGAGTTGCAGTTAGATACAGCAGCCAACATCTTTATTGGTGGTAACATCCTTGATAGAGGTATTACGATCAAGAATATGCTCTGTTTCTTCTATGGTCGTAATCCAAAGAACTTCCAGCAAGATACCGTGTTGCAGCATGCACGAATGTATGGAGCACGTTCAAAGGAAGACATGGCTGTCACCCGACTTCATACCACGTCTACCATTTACCGCATTTTGGTTCGCATGAATGAGCTTGACAATCAATTGAGGGAGTGGTTCTTGGAAGGAAGAGACAAAGGTACAGATGTTAATGCCGTATTTGTAGGATATGACAAGAATATCAAACCTTGTGCAACTCAGAAGATTAAAGTTTCGAATGCCTTGACGTTGAAGAAACAGATGCGTGTCGTACCTGCAGGATTCTGGACTGGTAGCAATACTGCCATTAAGAAAACAATCGCAAAGATTGACGCCATGATAGAGACTTCCCCTCACTTCGATGAAAAAGATGAGAATGGGTTCTTTGAGATGGATGCCGATACCATCAAGGAGATTTTGTCGTTGATAGAGACAACCTTTGTTTATAAGGATTCAGATAGCATTCGCAATCTTGAACGCAAGAACGACATTAAGGAGATGCTTTGTGCGCTGGAGTATTGTACCAATAAATCTGGTGGCAAGGTCTTGGTCTTGCAGCGTACAGGTCGTAACATGAATCGACTCAGAGCCAATGGAGGTTACATTGATGCTCCTGATGATGGTCGTACAGATGGCAGACCTTCTCGTGAAAAAGCCATTGATGTTCCTGTTGTCATGCTTCTGAGACAGGAGGGCAAAAAGTGTGTGGATCCTGCCACTGGTGAAAATGTGGGATGGAACAATGCTCCATTCTATTGGCCTGTCTTCATGACTCAACAGAATATCAACCCTGTGATGTTTGCTTTAGAGCAAGGGAAAAAGAAGAAGGTTGCGACATCCGACTTGGCTGGCATCCTTGATGGAATAGACCCTAAAGATGTGCTTTGCTTGTTGTACTCAGGCGACCTTGAAGAGCATTTTGGTGAAGTTGGCTCTGAATATTATACTTGTGATGACTGCCCTTGTGAGTCAAGGAGCTTGAAAGAAAGTACAGCTTCTCGTTATATAGAGCGTGATGAAAACGGAAATTGGAAAAAGAATCCAGAAGTTCTGTTTGATGAGGCAAAAGACCATGGGCTTTATTCATTGAACAATGGTCAATTTCCATTCGTGTTCAAACCTTATAAGTATCTGTTGCTTAGGAATAAGCGTGATGCTACTGCTGACTTGATGTTGTTGGAGTTGTTCCCTGCTACATTGTGCCAAGCGAAGCCAGAGGGAAGATTAAACGAGAAGGGCGACCTCGTAGATAGAGATACACAAAAGGTACTTCTTCATGGTACAGATACCATTCTTGACAAGAATATGGTGGAGACAGAATATAAGGACGAAAGTATTATTCAGTGGATTCTGTACTACTATGTTCGCAAGGTAGTGAAGTATGTTCCTTGCAATATTGACTGGGATAAGGTGTTTGATTTTCAACCAGAAGAAAATAATTAGGAAGAATAATGAACATTACGGTTTCCTACATTAAGCAAAAGTTTGAGGAGTTTAACCAGCAGATGTTTGCTGGTAAACTCCCCATGCTTCCTATTTGTTTGAGTGATGCAAAAAACTTTCTGGGTGTTTGCACATATAAAAAACGAAAGACAAAGGATGGTAAGATTGAAAGGTATGATTTCACCTTACGTGTCAATACTCGTATTGACTTGTCGGAGCAAGAGGTGGAAGACACAATCATTCATGAGATGATACATTATTATATAGGTGTCAATCAATTGGAAGATACAAGTGCTCATGGGCAGGTCTTTCAGCAAATCATGAATGCCATCAATCAAAAGTATGGTCGCCATCTCACGATTTCTCATAAAGGGACTAAAGAACAGAACAAGCAAGCTGTAGATACAAGGCAACATTATCATGTCATCGCTGTAGTTGAGTTTTATGATGGTAGAATGGGTATAAAGGTATTACCTCGTGTATTACCAAGTATTCTGAAATACTACAATGGAGTTTCTTCGGCAAAGGAAGTTTCTTTAGTTAGACTCTATATGAGCAAGGATGTATTCTTTAACAAATTTCCGAACTCATCCGCTCTGAATGTGCATTTCCTGGAATCCGAGGAAATCATGTCACACCTTGTCGATGCGGAGAAAATGGAATGTGATGGGAAAAGTATTATTCGTAACAGGAAAGGATAATTTTTACTCGAAAAATAAGTAGAAAATCCTTTTTTATATGATTTTCTGCTTATTTTTTTTGTTAATGTAGAATGACTGCATTAACTAAGTGTACTTTTGCATTGTAATTTAGAGAAACTGAGGAATATTTCCGAAGTGCTGATTAAATTTTTAAATTATGTTGAATAAGTTTACAGAAGTGTATTATTGTGACGCTATGCGTTTTGCCAAGTATATCCAAAGTAATCATGGTGGTGATATTCGTGAGGTTGTTACTTCTCCTGAAGGCTTCCCGACAGAACCTAAGGGGTATGAGTTTGGTGACACAGTTCATGCACTAAAGATTGGCGCCTATGAGATTGCTTTTTTTACAAAGGAAGAGCCTCAGGAGGGTTATGCAAAAGACCGCAATCGTAACATCTATCGTTTCGTTTTGGGTGAGCAACTCATGGATATGCGTATAAGCAAGGGCATCAGTGTAGAAGAACTTGCAAAAACTGTCCACTTGACTAAAAGCACAATCAATAATCTTGAACATGGACGTATGGATGTGCAACTTAAGATTTGGGGTAATGTAGCTGAAGCTTTGGGCTGCACCATAGGGTTAGTAAGTAAATGGGACTGATGTCCTATGAGATAGAACAAGTTTAAATTAATAGTCATGAGTACTGTTGTTTTAATGTGGAATCCTGCGATTTCCGGTTTCAAAATAGAGGAGTTTCGTGATTGTATCAAGAGCATGAGAAATCATGATGAGGATGAAATGTCTTTTATAACTGACGAGGATGTATTCCAAGATGATAGCCTGCCTATAAATTGGTCTATATGGGATTATAAAAATGTACATTATGGCGATCGATTCTTTATGGTACGTGTTGGTGAAGGTCAGACAGGCATTGTGATGGCTGGTACGATAACATCGAAACCATATAAGGGTAAGGATTGGAGTGGAAATGGTCGTAAAGTTTATTACTCTGATTTGTTTTGTGACTGTATTGTCGATACCGAGGTTGCTCCCCATATATCAACAGAGCAATTAATGGAAGCTATGCCAGAGTTTGATTGGACAGGTGGACATAGTGGAAGAGTGTTGAACGATGCTTTGGCAGCCAAGCTAGAAAAGTTATGGGCAGAATACTACTATAAGTATTTTGGCATTTTTGACAATAAACGAGCTTGTCGAAAATTTCCACCGAGTCGTATGCCAGACGCACTGGTTGATTACTTGGAGAAAAACAGGGATATGACCTGTGAGATATGTGGGTATAATTTCGATAAGGTATGGGGAATGAAAAGCTATTATAAAAATACATTTGTTCGCTATATCCCACGTCGTACAGACATTCGTTGCAAAAATGGCGATACGGTATGGAAGCATATTCATTGTGTTTGCCCTAATTGTAGCAAGATGACCTATGAGGACTTGGCGAAGAAGCTGGGTGAAGAGTTCTACTATCCAGATGGAACGTATGAAGGTGTATTTTGATGTATAACTTTTAAACAATAGAAATAGTATGCAAAATGTAAGAATGTTTTTTACGGGCATTGCAATATTTGTAGCATCCCTATTCATGGTTTCTTGTTCTGGTGGTGATTCAGAAAATGAGCAAAAGAAGATTTTGGAGAATGCAACCTGGACATCAGTTGCCAGTGTGTCGCATAATCCGAGTGCTGTTGCTATAGATCAAACTAAGCCGAATACGGTGATATTGACAAGAATGCAGCAGATGGATGGACTTAGATATACTGAGAAAACTGCTACGGAAGAAAGTGTGGCTTCATGGAATCTATGTAAGAGAGCCGAGCACGAGGCAGATTCCTTGATGTCTTTGTCTTTTGCTGGTGACAAGTGTATCATAAATGTAAAAGTCTCCAAAAGTTGTGTAAAGGCTAAACTTACCAAAAGGGAGAAACTTTATAAGTTTGAGGAAGGTGAGTACATAGTCAAGGTTGGTCCTCATAGCTATGAAGGAATCAAGGTGTATAGCTATGGAGTTTACCGAGCAGATGGAACACTTTTCATTCCTCTCGATGGTAAGGGCTGTATAGCTTATGAGACAGCTTATAGCTATTCCGACAAACAAGTATTTGATGAAGATGTGAATGAATATTCCATCAATGCTACTTACCTGAATTTCAACAATCAGATAACTATCTCATATAGTGACAATGGAGTGAATAAATCAATAGTGGGCTTGCTGTCAAGTGATGGGCAGATGATAACTATTGGAGAGAATCCTATAGTGAAGTCCATCAAGACTTTGAAGAAGTAAGTGCTAAGATAAATTCTAGAATAAATATTAACAATGCGTTAGACTTCGGCTAACCCCGTCTTGCATATTCTCTGAAAATCTTGTAGAAAACTTCAAAATTCTACAAGATTTTCGGAGATATTCAAAGAAATTTAGAAGAAGTTTCGAGAATTTCAGAGGGAGATTACAGAATTCCCTTCTCTCTTAGCCTCAGTGACAGGAAGTCAGCCAAGTCGAATAATCATTATCATACTCATATATGAGTCAAGAAGTAGGTTGTTCATTTTCGGAAGTCAACACCAGCCAGCTTGCAGCATCCCAACATAGTGTACATGATGGCTGTTTCCTCAGCTGCATAATGGTTTCCACAGAACATATAGTTCTTTCATTTCCACTCATACGTCAAGAACCAATCGAAGTCCATAAGAAGTTTCCAATAGAGGCTGTTCTTGTCTGCAACGCCAGCATACTTTTTGTATTCATCTGGTATGTTCAGAAAGTTGTCAACCTCAAAGATTGTCTTCATGAGGATGATTCTATCTCTACCTTCGTATGATTCAAATGCATCGAGGTCAATATCATCTTTATGTTTCCAAATTTTGTGCCAAAGAACACGTATTTCCTTGTAAGTGTCATCGTTGAGCGTTTCCAACATTTTTCCCCATGATGGTTCAAATGGATAATTGGTAACTACACCAGAAATCCCGTCATAGTAAACTTTATTGGCACCATCTTGCATAAGCATGAGTGGCTGTAAAAAGTCGTTGCTTCTTGCATTGTTACAGCAACAACCGCTGCTTGGGTTTCCAAACTTGCCATTGCATGAGACCAAAAGGTTCTGCAAGGCTATGCGGTGTGGCATTTTTACAGCTTTGCGAATATCTTCTGAATCCTCAAATTTAGTTTTTGTGAAATTAGAAGCCAATATAACGTTGTCTTCTATGATGCTTGCTGCCTTGGCATATTTCTGAAACTCCTCTTCTGGATTTTCTGTATTGATGTTTCTTGGAACCACGTGCTCAATGTTTCGGGCACAATTATCTAACTTCCTCATGCAATAGCAGCATCTTCCATTTTGCTCCAGCAAAAGTAAGTTCTCCCAACCATCAACTCCTTTACGGTACTTCTTTGATGAAAAGTTGCTATACGATTGGTCGCTGTCAATCTCTGGATAGAAAGAGTGACTTTCGTCATTGAAGCAATCTTGAAGATAAGCAATATCAATTTCTCTTTCCTTTTCCAGATATGGATTTTTATCAATGTACTCCATATTCCTTCGCTTTGTTTTGAATCGTTTCAAGAACTTTAGCGTCCTTTCCGACGAGGGCAAGAATCTTGTTGTAAATAGTCTGGCTCTCATTCTTCAAGTCCATAGACAAGTATGAGTAATACAAGTCCTCCAAGTTTTTTAGATCCTCGTTTCGTGATGGAGTGTCCATGAAGTCTCTCAGTACAGCATTGTAATCAACCCCGAGCAAATTAGGCAAGACTTGTGGCTGTTCTTCTCCAATGTTCATTACCAAGATTTGATTCTCTCTCTTGTCTGCTCCATCTGCAGGGGTCTTCGATGTATCCAAATTCGAGATAACTGATACAGAATGGGTAGAAACAAAGAATTGGAGTTGAGGGAACGTTTCCCTGAAAGCATTCAACACAACCTGCTCCAATGCAGGGTGCAAGTGTAAATCGATTTCATCAATTACCACAACACCTGATGACTCAATGCCTTGATTAAGTATGTATGAACGATAGGCCATGTCTATGACAATCGAGAACAAGCGACGATAACCAGCAGGTAAGTCTTGCAACAGGCTACTGCTACCATTCTTGAAATTGATGGTCAACTTATAGCCCTCTTCCGATTGTGTGGCAAAGAAATAATCAATGTCAAAACCCTCGGCTTGAACTTTTGGAAGATGTGATATAAATGAAGTCAACTTTTGTTCAATATAGTTAACCTCATTATATAGAGGCTCCATAGTTTCGGTTAGCCTGTTCTGCTCTTCCTTCAGTTTTTGGTAATCAGCATCTGCTTGAAGTTCTTTTTGGTTTAAAGACTCTTCTTTTTCATATATTGCAGAAGCCACTCTTGCTGCAGGTGTGTACAAAGGTTGCATCTTTGCTATACGATTGCATAATCTTGCCTCCCACAAAGACGTGCATGCAGATTCATCGTCCCATTGGTAGTAACCGAAGTTACGTGGCATGATATCCTGATTGATGACATCCAAAACAGACTTGGTAATCCTTGAATATACATGTGGATATGAATCCGAATAATATGCAAGGATAGGCCATTCGCTATTCTCGCTTTTGGCGGAAGTCATGAATGACGTGAATGCGTCTTTATAGAGTGAGGTGTATAAAGCTGATTTTGGGGTATTGCGTTTGAACAATTCCCAGTTTAATTGCTGCTCATAAAAAATACCAGTAGCCTTGATACTTGCTTCGGAAGAATACTCTCTTGTCTCTTGGTTGAAATGAAAATCAGACGTATTGTAACTTCTGACATTTAACGTGTTGTTACCAGCTGACAAGAAATCCTTCCCCAGCGATTTGTCATTGGAGAAGATAAAGCTCAAAGCCTTAATAATGGCATGGATAAGAGTTGTCTTTCCTGTACCATTGCGCCCAATCAACACATTGGCTTTTGGGCAGAATGAAGCCTCGTAATGCTTGAAATATCTATAGTTTGTAATATTAATAGTCTCGATATTCATAAGAGCAAATATAATTTTTTATACTAATTTTGCATGCAAATATAATCAAATATTGGGATATAAGCAAATTATATTGATTATTTAACATTAAAAGATTAAGAACTTGCCTACCTTTAAACAATGCTTTCTTGCAGGAAGTGCAAGACCAAAAATCATGTGTTCTAAAGTCATGGACTATTTAATGCCAAATTAGGCAGCCTAAATGGGATAAAGGGAATAAGAAATAGGGGCATGGAAGGAGAAATCCGTTATCAAGAAGAATGGATAGATAGTCTGGAAGGATGTATAAATGAAAAAAAAGCCTTCTGAAATTTCTTTCAGAAGGCTCTTGCGGAGAGAGAGGGATTCGAACCCCCGGTACCTCTCGGTACGACGGTTTTCAAGACCGTTGTAATCGACCACTCTACCATCTCTCCAAATTCGGTCTGGATGACTATAGCTTGGTTTTCTTAAGCGGATGCAAAGGTACAACCTTTTTTTGATTCCACCAAATTTTTGAGGAACTTTTTGAGAAAAAATATCGAAAAATATGGGAAATAGCTCTGAAAATACCTCAGAACTGGCGAAAAAGGCATAAAAAAAGGGCTACCGCCGTAGCCCCAACCTTGATAACCTTAAATCTAATACTATGAAAAACACAGTGCAAAAATACGAAATATATCTGTTCCTTGTGTATAGAAAACAGAAAATCTATATTTTAGCTGTGATTTTTTACCTTTTTTAAGCGTTCTCCTTTCTATTTTAAATAACCTTTAGCCTTGAACTCTTCCATCAATGGCAAGGCGAGAACCTTGGCATCTGGGTGAGGAGCTCCTGTGGTTCCTAAAGCACGGAGATCGAAGAAATGCTTCCAGTCGCTGATAAATGCGGTATGTACCAACTCTGTGTTGCAATCCAATGGCAGGATGGTACGAGCCTCCTGTGGTTTGCAGCCAGCTTCTATCAATTTCATGTAGGCATATTCTGCAGCCTGGTTGGCGAAGATCCAGGTGTCGAGCTTGCTCCATTCCTGTGCTCTGCCTTCAGCAATGTCGGCGCACATATCTTCCAATCGGTAATCCTCTTTCTCCTGAGAACCATTATAACCTTCTTCTTCTACCCAGGTAGGAAGGTTGATCGTAATTTCATTGTCGAACTTGTTCTTGGAGTAGTTGCAGTAGCGTGTGCTCTGCTCTGCCATAGAGTTGGCACGATGGCGGTTGTACTCACGGGTGATGGCAATCTGTGTGGTAAAATGAACGGTGATGCGGAGCTCGTGCTTTCCTTCCTCATAGTCGCTGAGGTATTTCAAATCATCCATCGCCTTGTTTTCTGCCAGAACACGGAGATTGGTAGTGATGTAATCCTTGCCGTCTATGGTGTGGCAGCGAGAGAACTTGTTGCTTGTATAGAGTGGTAACTCCCCATGATTGCATACGAGATAGACTGTGCCGTGTTCCAACATTGCATAGTGCTCACTCTGTATCATTCTATCTACGAATGGCTTAGCCGAGTCGTTGGTGGTGTTGTTCTCACTCTTATAGCACACTCTTCCGGCACGTTCTATCTGCTGATAAATGCCGAGCTCTCCTGGCTTTTGCAGCCAGATCTCATATTGAGGCCTTTCTATTTTCATTGTTTTCTCTTTTTATTTCATTGATTGCTTGTTAATATTATGGTGCAAAGGTACATTATTTTGTGGAGACAACAAAATAATCGGGCGCTTTTTTCGTACTATATATATAATGTACTATATATAATAAGGTGTAATCATTGGAATATATGGAAATATACCCCAGTATATGAAAAAAGGAACTAAAATCAATAATATAAAGATATGGAAATAAAACCAATAGCAAGATTCCGTTCTCCGTTCAGCAGCAAGTTTGGTATTCCCAAGCAGGCTGGATTGGTGGCTGAACTGGAAGGACAGATTGTTTTTGAACCCGAATATCGCAATCCGGATTTCCTCAGAGGAATGGAAGGTTTCGATTTTCTCTGGCTTATCTGGGAATTCTCGGCAAATAAGCATAAGGCGAACAGTCCGGTTGTAAGGCCTCCGGTCTTGGGAGGTAACGAGAAGGTCGGGGTATTTGCTACCCGCAGTCCTTTCCGTCCGAACAACATCGGATTGTCATCCGTGAAAATCTCCCGTATTGAATGGGAAACAAGCAAGGGACCCGTCATTCATGTAAAGGGTGGTGACCTGATGGATGGTACTCCCATCTATGATATCAAGCCTTACGTGGTGTATGCCGATTGTCATCCTGATGCACGAAGTGGATTCGTGGATGATCGGAAATGGGCGAAGCTGGATGTTGAGATTTCCGGGGAAGTAAGGGAATACCTGATTTGCCAGGGATTGAATGATGAGAAGATTGAAATCTTGAAAGAGGTTCTGGCGCAGGATCCTCGTCCGCATTACCAGAAAGACCCTCATAAGGTTTATGGAATGCCTTATGAGGGTCTGGATATTCATTTCTCTGTCTGCGAAAAGACGCTTACTGTTGTAAGGTAAGTGTTTGAAGCATTTAGAGAGAATGGTTTGCGATATGGTTTCTTACTTTGCAAAAGTAGAGAAGTTCACATTCTCGAGCTTGATTTTGCAAGTCTCATCGATATCTTTCGCCTTCTGATTGTAGAAGATATAGGTATCCTTGATGGTAATGTCGTGAACCATTCCCTCTGCGCCGTGAGCAACGGTGCCGTTCTTGCATCCGCGAACATATACATTGCTGATGTGGATATAATTAATAAATTGGTAATTTCTCTTTCTATGTTGTAACATTTGTTATCTCCTTTTCAGAATACGTAAAAAGGCGGCTCTAACCGAAGTCAGAAACCGCCTAAATGAAAGGAGGAGTGGTACCACCAGGAATCGAACCGGGGACACAAGGATTTTCAGTCCTTTGCTCTACCAACTGAGCTATGGCACCATCTTGCTTTTTGCGGTTGCAAAGGTACAACAAAAATTTTAATTGAGCAAGAGAAAACCAAATATTTTCTCTTGCTTAATGTTTATTAACTAAAATCGCCTCTTTTGGGTTTCTTCCTTAGAGAAGGCGATTTGTAAAACTAGTCTTTCAGAGGATTCCATCCCTGCGCCTTGAGTTCGAATTCCTGACCATCGCGGGTGATGAGGAACTTGCCGAGGCTCTCCTTGGTGATGTAACCAATCTGCTTCACGCCTTCCATTTCCTCGATCTTGGCATGGTCGCCGATAGGAACGGTAAAGAGAAGCTCATAGTCTTCGCCACCATTCATGGCACAGGTAGTGAGATTCATGTTGAATTCCTCTGCCTGAACTGCTGTCTGGTAGTCGATAGGGATATTCTTCTCATAGACGCGGCAGCCGCAGTTGCTCTGTTCGCAGATGTGCATCAACTCGCTGCTCAAGCCGTCGCTGATATCCATCATAGCGGTAGGGCGGATGCCTGCCTCACGGAGCTGGGCTATGATGTCGCCGCGAGCTTCTGGCTGAAGCTGACGTTGCAGCAGGTATTCCTTGCCGGCGAAGTCTGGCTGGAAGTTACGCATTTCCTGCAGGTCTTTGTTGAGGGCTGCCAACTTCTGGTCGTCACCCTGTGTTTTTGCCTCTGCCATCTTCTTGCGGATGTCTTCTACCTGTCCGTAATATACAGCCTTTTCGCGTTCCAGGAGCTGCAGACCCATATAGGCAGCACCCAGGTCGCCGGTTACACAGATGAGGTCTGTTTCCTTGGCACCGCTGCGATATACGATGTCTTCCTTTGCAGCCTCGCCAATGCAGGTGATGCTGATGGCAAGACCGGTGAGTGAGGAAGTGGTGTCGCCACCTACGATGTCAACGTCAAACTTATCGCAAGCCATACGCAGGCCTCTGTAGAATTCATCAAGGTCTTCTACCTTGAAGCGCTTGCTCAGTGCAATGCTTACCACCATCTGGCGTGGCGTTCCGTTCATGGCGAAGATGTCGCTGATATTGACCATGGCACTCTTGTAACCCAGGTGCTGCATATCAATATAGGTCAGGTCGAAATGTACACCTTCCATCAGCATGTCGGTAGTCATCAGCACCTCCTTGTCGGGATAGTGCATCACCGCACAGTCATCGCCTACGCCATAAACAGTAGAGGCATTCTTGTTTTCATATCCTTTGGTGAGATGGTCTATCAGTCCAAACTCACCCAACTTAGCTATATCCAAGATAATTTCTAATTTATAATTAATAATTATGATCTGCGAATCATTTCTCGCATAATCTCAGTCATCTTAGGCTGAGCAGCATTGGCAGCAATCTGTACCTCCTCATGGCTTACCTCTACAGGAACGTCGAAGCCGCCGAGGTCGGTGATGATGCTGATGCCGAATACCTTGATGCCGCAATGGCGGGCCACGATTACCTCTGGAACGGTGCTCATGCCTACGGCGTCACCACCCAGGATTCGGTACATGCGGTACTCTGCCGGAGTCTCGAAGGTAGGACCCTGGACGCCCACATATACACCATGCTGAACAGGAATATCCTTCTCCTTGGCAATCTCGTCGGCAAGATTACGGAGCTGCTTGTCGTATGCCTCGTGCATATCTGGGAAGCGAGGACCGGTAGGGAAGTTCTTGCCACGCAATGGATGCTCTGGGAAGAAGTTGATGTGGTCGTCGATAACCATCAGGTCACCGATCTGGAACTTAGGGTTCATACCGCCAGAGGCATTGCTTACGAAGAGGGTCTCGATGCCCAACTCGAACATCACGCGCTCAGGGAATGTTACTTCCTTCATATTATATCCTTCGTAGAAGTGGAATCTGCCTTCCATCGCCATGATATCCTTGCCGCCCAGCTTTCCGAAGATGAGCTTGCCTGCATGTCCTTCTACGGTAGATACCGGGAAGTTAGGAATTTCACTATATGGGAATTCGTAACTATCAGTTATTTCTGAAGCTAATTGTCCGAGACCTGTTCCCAGAATGATTGCAGTCTTCGGACTTGTGCTCATCCTTTCTCTTAGCCAGGATGCTGTTTCTTGAATTTTTTCGTACATAGCTTATTATCTTTTCGTTAAAATTATCTTCTTGGTCAAGCATGAAGCTTACCTTGATAGGCAATTCGTACATGCTTTCTTTCACACTCTCGTAGAGTCCTTCTGCCTCTCTCAGTCTCACGGCATCCTTTTCTGTTGTGATGATGATGCGTGGTTCCGGCAAGGCTTCGAATGCCTCATTGATGCGATCAATGTCTTTGTTCTTGAAGCGGTGATGGTCGCCGAAAGAGAGAGACTTCATCTCCTTGACCATCGGCTTCAGGTCGTGCTCCATCTGTTTTGGAGATGCGATGCCGGTGAGCAGAAGCACGTGATAGTCTTTTGGATCTTTCAGTTCTTTTCCTGTGAAAACACCCTTCAGTGTATCGTAGTCGATGCAGGTGAAGTAGAGTTTCTGGAATGGATAGAGATCCATAGCCTTGGTGAGTACACGAAACTCCATAGGTTTCAGATCCTTTGGACATTTGGTGATAATCACGATGTCGGCACGGCTCTTTCCGCTCAATGGTTCGCGCAGTCTTCCTGCTGGTAGCATCTTGTCGTAGATGATGAGGCGATGGTAATCTACCAGAAGGATATTGATGCCTGGCTTGACATAGCGATGCTGGAAGGCATCATCAAGCAATACCACATCTACATCCTTGGTCTCTTCGTTGCTTTGCAAGTTGTTGATGCCTCTTACTCGTTTGGCATCTACCGCTACGTAGATATCAGAAAACTTCTGGTGCATCTGGAATGGCTCATCACCGATATCCGACATTTCTGTATTTTCATCTGCAAGTACATATCCGTGGCTCTTGCGTTTGTATCCACGTGACAGCACGGCAATTTTCACCTTGTCGTGCAAGAGGCGAATCAAGTATTCCACATGCGGGGTCTTTCCCGAACCGCCCACGGTGATATTGCCCACCGAGATGACGGGAATCGAGAAGTCGCGGCTCTTCTTCAATCCGATGTCGAAGAGCCAGTTGCGGAATCTTACGATGCTGCCGTATATCCAACTGAGCGGTAGCAGCCAATCGTTGATCTTTATCAGATCTCCTTCTGTTCTCATTTCCTCACTCCTTTTTTATACCTTATTATATATATTTTTAATGTATATTCAGTACGAATGGCATTGCAGCCTGCACTGGTTCTTTCTCCTTGATGTTGCGAATCATCATAAATGGTTGGTAGAGGTCACCCAGTGTGAGTCGTAACTGCTCATCGAGATAGTTGCCGCCGCTGCCTGACAGTCCGTCTAAAAGCTGGTCTATCCAGTCTGCAGGCATAGGATACTCTGTGGTTCCGTAATCGGAAACCTTGGCAAGTTGGGCTGCCTTGGCAACAGCGTCATCGAGACTGCCAAAACCGTCAATCAGTTTGATGCTCTTGGCGTCGGTTCCGAGCCATACTCTTCCTTGTGCAATCTTCTCCACTTCTTCGGTCTTCATCTTTCTGCCATCAGCCACACGCTGGCGGAAGAGACCGTAGCCACGGTTAACATAAGCCTGGAGATGGCCGATTTCTTCTGCACTCCAAGGACGGGCACTGCCGGCACTGCCGTAGGCACTGTTGCGGTTGGTCTTTACCTCGTCATATTTGAATCCCAGCTTCTTGGTCATCAGATCACTGATGTCTGGCAAGGCACCGAAGATACCGATGCTACCCGTCAGTGTTGTTGGCTGAGCCATGATATAGCTGGCACCCATGCTCATATAATATGCACCCGAAGCAGCCATGCCACCCATGGATACCACTACTGGTTTCTTCTTGTTGAGCTGACTGACTGCACGCCAAATCTGTTCTGAGGCATAGGCATCGCCACCACCTGAGTTGATGCGGAGTACCACAGCCTTGATGTTCTTGTCGTTGCCCAGATCCTGCAGATCCTGGATCACGTCGTTGCTCACAATCTGCTGCTCGCTGCCGAATGCGCCTGGAGTTGCTACTCTTACGATTTCTCCCTGGCAATAATATACGGCAATCTGGTCGCCAAGAAGGTTACTGTCATCTACGGCTGCATTTACATCACTCATAGATACCTGACAAATCTTCTCATCGTTTTTCAGACCGAGCTGTTTCTTTATTACGTCTCTGATTTCATCATAATAGCAGAATCCATCTACCATCTTTCTGGATTTCAAGAGCTTGGTATCATCGAATGCCATAAGTCCGTCTGCATAGCGATTCAGGGAATCCTTGGAAATGTTTCGGCTCTTGCTGACATCTGCCAGAATCTGATTCCAGAGACCTCCGATATATCGGGTAACCTGTTCGCGGTTGGCATCGCTCATCTTGTCCTCTGTGTACATTTCTGTGAAGCTCTTGTATTTGCCCACCTTTACAATGGTGAAGTGAACGCCAAATTTGGCAGCCACATCTTTTATATATTGTGTCTGTGAGGCAATACCGTGCCAATCTACCGAACCTTCCGGGTTCACATATACCTTGTTGGCAACCGAAGCCAGGTAATATCCCCCTTGGGTCATGGCATCACCATAGGCGATGATCCACTTGCCGCTCTTCTTGAAGTCGGCAAGAGCGCTGCGAATTTCCTGCAATGTAGCGTAGTCTGTGCTCAGAATACCCGTTTCCAGATAGATACCCTTCACCTTATCCTCCTGTTTTGCCTTCTTGATGGCTGAGAGGATATTGTTCATGCCAAGGTTGTTGTATTGGTTGCCGGTGAGCTGTCCCAACCAGTCGTCGTTTGCCTGATCACTGATCTGACCTTGCAGCTTCATCACCATCACAGAGTTGTCTTTCAGTGAAGGAGTCTTGCTGCTGTTGCACATCATGCCAATGAGTGTGATGACGGCGAGAATCACCATGATGATTCCGAATCCGAAGATACCTACGATGGTAGCGGCTACATTCTTGAAAAATTGCTTCATAATTCTATCTATATTACGTTGATACCGATTTATTTTTCTGCAAATATAGTAAAAAAGTAACAAATGACAAAGAGATTTGTACAAAAACACCGAAAAATGGTGAAAATATAACGTTGTGTTAACGAAAAAATGCTTATCACAGCAAGAAAGTTCGTATTGAAGAACAGTACGGATGGACAGAGTGAACTCACTTGTTATCTACCCAAGAAACCAACGGGTGGCTTCAGCATTTTTAGGTAAAGGCTGACAGAAATGTCAGTAGATGTGTAGCTGTGAGCGTGCCAAAGTGTCAGTTTTGACGCTTTGGCACGCTTTTCGTATAGGGTGAGGGTGTCTGGCGTATGCCCGAATAGGCTGAAGTGAAGACGAAAAATAGAAGTAATAACAAATTAAAATATAAGAATCATGAATATTAAACCATTAGCAGATAGAGTGCTGGTACTTCCTGCACCAGCTGAAGAAAAAGTAGGTGGAATCATTATCCCTGATACAGCAAAGGAGAAACCACAGCGCGGTAAGGTCGTTGCTACAGGTAAGGGTACCAAGGATGAAGAGATGATTCTCAAGGAGGGCGATACTGTTCTCTATGGTAAGTATGCTGGTACTGAACTTGAGTTTGATGGTGCTAAGTATATGATGATGCGCCAGAGCGACGTTCTCGCTGTGGTAGAAGAGTAACTCTTAAAGGTAAAAAAGTAAAAAAGGTAAAAAATACTTTTTGCGATATTTAAACATTATTAAAAAGAATATATTATGGCTAAGGATATTAAATATAATATGGATGCCCGCGACCTCTTGAAGAAGGGTGTTGATCAGTTGGCAAATGCAGTAAAGGTAACTCTCGGTCCTAAGGGACGCAACGTGGTAATCGAAAAGAAGTTTGGTGCTCCTCAGATTACTAAGGATGGTGTTACCGTTGCTAAGGAAGTAGAGCTGGAGGATAAGTTCGAGAATACGGGTGCACAGCTCGTAAAGAGCGTTGCCAGCAAGACTGGTGATGATGCCGGTGACGGTACTACAACAGCTACTATCCTGACTCAGGCTATCGTAACTGAGGGCTTGAAGAACGTAACTGCAGGTGCTAACCCAATGGATTTGAAGCGTGGTATCGACAAGGCTGTTGCTGCTGTCGTTGCCTTCATCAAGGATCATGCTGAGCAGGTAGATGACAACTATGACAAGATTGAGCAGGTGGCTACTGTTTCTGCCAACAACGATGCTGAAATCGGTAAGCTCTTGGCTGACGCCATGCGCAAGGTTTCTAAGGATGGTGTCATCACTATCGAGGAGAGCAAGAGCCGTGATACCAATATCGGTGTTGTTGAGGGTATGCAGTTCGATCGTGGTTACTTGAGCGGTTACTTCATGACTGACGCAGACAAGATGGAATGTGTAATGGATAACCCATACATCCTTCTTTACGATAAGAAGATTTCTAACCTGAAGGAGTTCTTGCCAATTCTCCAGCCAGCTGCTGAGAGCGGTCGTCCTTTGTTGGTAATCGCTGAGGATGTTGATTCTGAGGCTTTGACAACATTGGTTGTTAACCGTTTGCGTGGCGGTTTGAAGATCTGTGCTGTAAAGGCTCCAGGTTTCGGCGACCGTCGCAAGGCTATGTTGGAGGATATCGCTGTATTGACTGGCGGTGTTGTCATTTCTGAGGAGAAGGGCTTGAAGTTGGAGCAGGCAACATTGGAAATGCTGGGTTCTGCTGACAAGGTTACTGTTACCAAGGATAATACAACTATCGTAAACGGTCATGGTGAGAAGGCTAATATCCAGGATCGTGTAGCTCAGATCAAGAACGAGATTGAGAACACCAAGTCTTCTTACGATAAGGAGAAGCTTCAGGAGCGTTTGGCTAAGCTCGCTGGTGGTGTTGCTGTTCTCTACGTAGGTGCTAACTCTGAGGTAGAGATGAAGGAGAAGAAGGATCGTGTTGACGATGCTCTCTGCGCTACCCGTGCAGCTATCGAGGAAGGTATCGTTGCTGGTGGCGGTACTACTTATATCCGTGCCCTCGAGGCTTTGAAGGATATGAAGGGTGACAACGCCGATGAGACAACTGGTATCCGCATCGTAGAGCGTGCTATCGAGGAGCCTCTTCGTCAGATTGTAGCCAATGCTGGTGGCGAGGGTTCTGTAGTCGTCAACAAGGTTCGCGAGGGTGAGGGTGACTTCGGTTACAATGCCCGCAAGGATGTTTACGAGGATATGCGTCAGGCTGGTATCGTAGATCCTGCTAAGGTTGAGCGTGTTGCTTTGGAGAACGCAGCTTCTATCGCTGGTCTGTTCCTGACAACAGAGTGCGTATTGGTTGATAAACCAGAGCCAGCTCCAGCTGCACCTGCTGCAGCTCCAGGTATGGGCGGTATGATGTAATAGAGTGCAATTTTGCAACCTAAATATAACAAATAGGGGTGATTCTCAGAGAATTATCCCTATTTTTTTTGTTTTTTTAGCAATTGATATGCAAAAAATCGCAAAATTGTTTGGTGCTAATACGCTTTTTTTGTACCTTTGCAAGCGAAAAGAAAAGGTTATACCGACCGTGAGGTCGATGAAGATATTTTTTTGATTTGTTTTAGTAGATTAGTTTTTAAGTAGTTTGTTTTTGAAAATCGGTTGTCGTGAGACATCCGATTTTTTTTGTGCTCATCTCAAAAATATGCTTAATCTTATGGCTAGCTCAGAAAAATGTTGTATCTTTGCAGAACAAATAGTTTTTTGAGTATCATGCATAATATTGATTGGAAAAAGGCATTGGTCTTCCTGATCGTTATCGGAGGACTGATTTATATAACAAAGGCGGAGTTAGGAATGACTACTACGAATTCTTTCCTCACTACGCTAGGTATTTTATTGCTTCTCTTCATCGGTGATAACTTCGCACAGAAGATAGATGATGACAGAAAACGCAGAAAATTGAATGATGATGGAAAAGCTAATTAATCTCTACAAGCAATGGGCTGGCGAAGAGCCTGCTGATGTCATCAAGCTGGCAGGGCAGGGAAGTAACCGCCAATATTTCCGTATCATCAAGCAGGATGGAGATACGGTGATAGGTGTTATCGGTACGAGCCGTGATGAGGATCACGCCTTCGTGTATCTGGCTAATCATTTCAATCTCCGTCAGTTGCCGGTGCCTAAGATTCTGGCTGTGAGTGATGATGAACTCTGCTATATCCAGACAGATCTGGGCGGAACTTCGCTCTTTGATGCCATCAAGGGCGGAAGAGAGGCTGGCGGTAGATACAATCAGAAGGAGAAAGAACTCCTGAAGAAGACAATCCGTGAGTTGCCTAACATCCAGTTGCGTGGTGCACGTGGGCTGGATTGGTCCAACTGCTATCCTCAGCCGGAGTTTGATGTGGACAGTGTGCTCTTCGATCTCAACTATTTCAAGTATTGTTTCCTGAAACCGACAGATTTGGATTTCCATGAATTGAAGTTGGAAGCCAACTTCCGTCTTTTTGCGAAGGATTTGACGTCAGAAAAGATGGATTGTTTCCTCTATCGCGATTTCCAGGCTCGCAACATAATGTTAGACGAAAATGGCAATCCGTACTTTATTGATTTCCAAGGTGGCAGAAAGGGACCTTTCTATTATGATCTGGCTTCCTTCCTTTGGCAGGCTTCAGCCAAGTATTCCTTCAAGCTCCGCCGCGAGTTGGTATGGGAGTACTATCAGTCGCTGAAAAACTATACCGAGGTACCATCTGTGCGTCATTTCGTGCATCGCCTGAGTCTCTTTGTGCTCTTCCGTACCTTGCAGGTGTTGGGTGCCTATGGATTCCGTGGCTATTTCGAGCGCAAGAAGCACTTCATCGAGAGTATTCCGCCTGCTATCCAGAATCTGCGTGATCTGCTGAAGATGGGCGAGAAGGTTTTCCCATATCCTTATATGATGGATATGCTGCGCCGACTTACGGAGTTGCCGCAGTTTAAGCGCATCGAGAGTGCGGCTATAACCCGTGCTGATGGTTATAAGATTACAGATAACAATATCTACAGTGCGCATCCGCAGGATGGACCTGCCACTTATTCCAAGTATGATGGCAAGGGACCGTTGGTAGTGCGGGTATTCAGCTTCTCCTTTAAGAAGGGAATCCCTGAAGATCCGTCTGGAAATGGCGGCGGTTATGTTTTCGACTGCAGAAGTACTCACAACCCAGGTAGATATGAACCTTACAAGAAACTTACGGGATTGGATGAGCCAGTGATCCGATTCCTGGAGGATGATGGTGAGATTCTGACGTTCCTGGAGAGTGTCTATAAGTTGGCAGACCATCACGTGAATCGCTATATCCAGCGCGGTTTCACCTCCCTGATGTTCTGTTTCGGTTGTACGGGCGGTCAGCATCGCAGTGTGTATTCAGCCCAGCATCTTGCCGAACATATCCACGAGAAGTTTGGCGTAGAAGTGCAAATATGTCATAGAGAACAGCATATTGAGCAGGTTTTGCCTGCAAAACAATAATATTTAGCGTGCAAATTTGGCTATCTCGCAAAAAGTTAGTAAATTTGCACGCACATTAATATATAGCTATTTAGCAATGATGCAAGCAATGATATTCGCAGCAGGTTTGGGCACTCGCCTGAAGCCACTTACTGATCGCATTCCGAAGGCATTGGTAAGTGTCGGGGGAGAACCTTTGCTCAAACGTGTCATCTTTCAGTTGAAGGATGCCGGTTTCACTCGTATTGTGGTGAACGTGCATCATTTCTCTAAACAAATCATCGATTATCTTCGTGATAATAAGAATTTCGGTATGGACATCCGTATCAGCGATGAGAGCGAAAAGCTCCTCGAAACGGGTGGTGGTATCAAGAAGGCATGGCCATTCTTCGATCAGACTGAGCCTATCCTGATTCATAATGTGGACATCCTGAGCAATGTGGATCTGAAGAAATTCTATCAGATGGAGTCGAAGGAACTTTCAGATGATTCTTCGGATTCCGTGAAGGAGAAGGCTCCCTTGGCTGCCCGCCTTCTGGTGAGCGAACGCAAGACCAAGCGTTATCTCCTCTTCGATGATACCATGCGATTGGTTGGCTGGACGAATATAGAGACGGGCGAGGTGAAGAGTCCTTATCCTGATCTCAATCCAGAAGATTATAAGATGTATGCTTTCTCGGGTATTCACATGGTTGCCCCATCGCTTTTCCCGCTGATGGAGAATGAACCGGATAAGTTCCCCATCATGGACTTCTATCTGAAGCATTGCGACAAGGTTCGTATTGAGGGATACGTGAAGAATGACCTCAAGCTGATGGATGTGGGAAAGCAGGAGACGCTGAAAGAAGCGGAAGCATTTCTGAAAGAATTATGAATTGTAAATTATAAATTATAAATTAGACAATATGCAACAGAAGATTATTATTTTGGATTTCGGTTCACAGACCACACAGCTGATTGGCCGTCGTGTTCGTGAGCTTGATACCTTCTGCGAGATTATGCCTTACAACAAGTTTCCAAAGGATGACCCATCTGTGATTGGTGTCATCTTGAGCGGTAGCCCTTATTCCGTTCATGATCCGGAAGCTTTCAAGGTAGATCTGAGCCAGTTTATTGGCCGCATTCCTGTGCTTGGCATCTGCTACGGTGCTCAGTTCCTCTCTTATGCCCAGGGTGGTAAGGTGGAAGCTGCTGACAGCCGTGAGTATGGTCGTGCTAACTTGGAGCAGTTCGACAAGGAGAATCCTTTGTTCAAGGGATTCATCGAGAACTCTCAGGTTTGGATGAGTCATGGTGATACCATCACTGCGATTCCTGAGGACTATAAGTGCATCGCTTCTACTGCCAATGTGAAGTATGCTGCTTATGCTTCTACCAAGCAGCCTGTTTGGGCTGTACAGTTCCACCCAGAGGTGTTCCACTCTTTGCAGGGTACACAGCTCCTCAAGAACTTCGTGGTAGATATCTGCGGTAGCAAGCAGGACTGGAGTGCTGACTCTTTCGTTGAGACTACGGTAGCAGAGTTGAAGGCACAGTTGGGTGACGACAAGGTTATCCTCGGTCTTTCTGGTGGTGTTGATTCCAGCGTAGCTGCTGTTCTCCTGAACAAGGCTATCGGCAAGAACCTTACCTGTATCTTCGTAGATCACGGTATGCTCAGAAAGAATGAGTTCCGTGATGTAATGGAGGATTACAAGTGCTTGGGTCTGAATGTTATCGGTGTTGATGCATCTGAGAAATTCTTTGCAGACTTGGCTGGTGTTACAGATCCAGAGGAGAAGCGTAAGATTATCGGCCGTGACTTCGTAGAGGTTTTCAATGCTGAGGCTAAGAAGCAGACTGGTGCCAAGTGGTTGGCTCAGGGTACTATCTATCCAGACCGTATTGAGAGTTTGAACATCACCGGCAAGGTGATTAAGAGTCATCACAATGTAGGTGGTCTTCCTAAGGAGATGAACCTTCAGTTGTGCGAGCCATTGAAGTGGTTGTTCAAGGACGAGGTTCGTCGAGTAGGTCGCTCTATGGGTATGCCTGAGCACCTGATTACCCGTCATCCATTCCCTGGACCTGGTTTGGCTGTTCGTATCTTGGGTGATATCACCCCAGAGAAGGTACGCATTCTCCAGGATGCAGATGATATCTATATCCGTGGCTTGCGTGAGTACAAGGTGAAGTTGAATGGTGAGGAAGCTCGCCGCGTCCTGGCTGCCGGTGTTCCTGCTGACATGCAGAATGGCGAGATTGAGGTATCTCTCTACGATCAGATCTGGCAGGCTGGTACCGTATTGCTCTCTACCGTCCGTTCAGTAGGTGTAATGGGTGATGAGCGCACATACGAGCATCCTGTTGCCTTGCGTGCCGTAACAAGTACTGATGCGATGACTGCCGACTGGGCTCATCTTCCATACGATTTCATGGCTAAGGTAAGTAACGAGATTATCAACAAGGTAAAGGGTGTTAATCGCGTTTGCTATGATATCTCTTCAAAACCACCTTCGACAATCGAGTGGGAATAATAATATAAAAAAGACCACCATTTGAGTTGGATATTCAACTCAGATGGTGGTCTTTTTTTTATTGATGAGTACTGAGTACTTTTGGAATGATGTACTCAGTACTTTTTGTTTTTAATAACCGTCGTTCTGCTTCAACTGCAAGTTAGCATCACGTGCACCCTGTGGGATAGGGAGATAACGGTTGGTGGTCTTGAATACACGATCCTCAATCTTCTTGTCAGCTGCAGTAGCATTTACATTGATAGTAGCACGCATACCAGGAGCCACAGACTTATCCATGCTTACAGTACCTACCTGGCGCTCCAATGTGCAGTTCAGCAAGGTCTCTGCCAACATCTTTCCGCTGGCATCCTTCCAGCGCAGGATATCTGCACGGCGGATACCCTCACCTGCGAACTCAACACCACGCTCACGACGAATCAACTCGCGAAGCTTCTCCTTGGTATTGTACTTAGCTTCATCCACATTAGGCATACCTACACGGTTACGAACCATATTCAGGTAGGTATAAACTTGAGCAGAAGGACCATTCAATTCATTCTCAGCCTCACAGTAAGTAAGCAATACTTCTGCATAGCGGAAGACGATAGGCTGACAGGTTGTGTTCCAGATGTCAGGATATTGGTTCATAGGTGCCAAGTACTTACCCCATGTCAAACCAGTCTTTGAACTGTTGTTGGCAGCGAGATAATAGTTGGCATTGGCAGCTCCATCAATCGTCTTGTCGAGTGTATTGAAGATAGCTTCCTTACCATTACCGTTGATGTAGTCACAACCCGGATAGATGACAGTCATAGCCATACGAGGGTCTCGGTTGTTGAATGGGTGAGTAGGATCATAGCCTGAACCAGGCTCGTCCTTGGTCAGACCATTTGCCATCTCGTATGTATCGATCAAACCGTAGCTAGGAACGATAGAGGACCAACCGCCATCAGCATTGTTGTACATACGGCCAATCACATCGTTATAGTAGTCGTTTTCTACAGCCTGTACAGCAAGGATGATTTCCTTGGAATCCTGACCTGCTACATTGAACAGGTTAGCATAGTCTGGATCCAACTCATACTGATTCAATGCAATGATCTTCTCTGCACGATCCTTAGCAGTAGCATAGTCTCCATAATAGAGAGCCTCTCGCATACGGAGAGCCAAAGCTGCACCCTTGGCGATGCGACCACGGGCTGCAGGAGTTACATTGATATCGTTTACCAACTCGTCGAGTTCTTTCTCGATATACTCCTTCACCTCCTGCTCGGTATTACGTGGCACCATAGCTTCCTCAGCAGTAGCATAACTTTCGATGAGAGGCACACCGCCATAGTTCCAGTTCATCAGGAAATAGCGGTAAGCGCGGATCCAGCGAGCCTGAGCCTTGATATCCTTCTTGGCTGCTTCTGGCATGTTACACTTATCCACATTAGCCAACAACTCGTTGACGCGGCGGATGCGTGAGAAGTCGTACCAGTCTCTACCGCTGGATGCGGTCAAGGTACCATTACCTATGGCTGTATAACCCTCCCAAGGGAACTGGTCGTAACCGAAGTCACTTGTACCATCCCAATACAGGAGGAAACCGTCCCAACCCCAACCGGAGTTGTACTGGTCTTGCCAGTTGTTGTAACAGCCAACGAGGAACTTGTCTGCATCTTCCTGAGTCTGCCAGGTGCTGACTGGTGAAAGGGCATCCTTTGGGGCTGTATCGAGGAAATCGGAGCATGAGGTTGCCAAGAGGGCGGTCATGCCGATGAATATATATTTCTTAAGATTTCTCATGATAATATCCTTTTTAAGTTATTAGAATGTTACGCTCAAACCGAATGAGTGAGTGCGGAGCAATGGATAAGAGCTGAGTCGCTGACTGGTTGCCTCTGGATCCACGTTGATGTCGAGATTGTCGATTGTGAACAGATTCTCGCAAGAGTAGTAAACACGTACCTTGTTGACATGAAGGAATTCAAGTGCCGACTTAGGAAGTGTATAACCCAACTGCAAGTTCTTCAAACGGCAGTAAGATACATTCTTGAGCCAGAATGTAGAGATTACATTACGTGAAGAGCTAGGAGAGTTTGTGTCAGTAAACAATCGTGGCATCTTAGGATTTGACTTGTTGTAAGTCCAAGAGTCTCTCCAGATGGTTGCTGGGTGAGAGCTGTCGCCTACAAAGGCACCTTCTACCTCGTATGCATCAAAGTAGCGGTAAGCCTTAAACTGTCCGTTGAAGAACAGAGAGAGGTCGAAGCCCTTCCAAGCTGCGTTCAGGTTCAAACCGAAGGTCCAGCGAGGAACAGAACTACCTGCATAGAAGCGGTCGTTCTCGGCATCAATCTTGCCGTCACCATTGATATCGGCATACTTCAAGTCACCAGCCTTGAACTTGCCACCACTGAAAGGACAAGCACCCTTTGAACCATCTGCTGGCCAGTATTTGTTCATGTATTCCTCTGCTTCAGCATCTGACTGGAAGAATCCGTCAGCCTTATATACATAGTAACTGTTGAACTCCTGACCGGTAGCGTTGCGCTGGTTATATCCAGTACCTACGTATCCCTTACCAGGCATGCTCTCGATCTTGTTCTTGTTGTATGCAACATTCAAGCCTGCACCTACTGTCACCTCACCAAACTTATCGTTGTAGTTGAGGCTCATCTCAAATCCCTGGTTGCGCATCTGACCCACATTGTCAAGATAGCTACCCAAAGCGAACTCGTAAGGAGCATCTACAGAAATCAAGATACCATCTGTAAGACGGTTGTAGTAATCAACAGATGCAGTAATCTTGTTGTCGAGGAATCCCAGGTCAACACCTACGCCCCATGTGGTCGCCTTTTCCCAAGTGATGGTGTTGATCTTGTATGAACTCTGGTAGTATCCGGATGTTACCTTGCCGTCGAATGCATACTTGGCGTTGATACTGTATGTATTGATAGCTGGATAGTAGTCGCTCAAAGCCTCCTGGTTACCCAATTGACCCCAAGATCCGCGAATCTTGAAGTTAGAGAGCCAAGACTTGGTTCCCTCCATGAAAGCTTCCTCGCTTACACGCCATCCTGCAGAGAATGATGGGAAGTAACCCCAACGATGACCATCTGCGAAACGGCTGGATGCATCAGCACGGAGGTTAGCCTCGAAGAGGTAACGGCCTGCAAAGTCGTAGTTAACACGACCAAACCATGAAAGCATATTCAACTCACGGGTATTTCCCTGTGCCTGTTGGGTAGATACATCACCCGCATTGATATCGGTCACATTATTGTTAGGGAAGTTCTTGCGGTAAGTGTACCAATACTTATAGTCGTAAGCCTCTGCATGCCATCCTGCCAAAGCACCAACGGTATGCTGTCCGAAGGTCTTGTTGTAGTTCAGTAATGCCTCGAAGGTTTTACGTTCCCACTTATATACTCGTTCATCGTGGAAATTTGGATCGGTCTTCTTGTTCGCATTGTAAACGAAGAACTTCTGGAAGTAGTCGTAGTTCTGGTTGTCGTTTACATAAGATGCACTCAACTTAGCAGTCAAGCCATTGATGATTTTGTAATCAACTCCAAAGAGACCTGTGAAGTTGGTGTTGCGGCGATATACCTTCAAATCGTTGTCGAGCCATGCAATAGGGCTACCATCAGAGATAGTTCCCCATGTGCCGTCGTCATAACGAGCGGTAATCCATGGTGAAATCAAGTTGAGCTGACGGATAATTTGGTCAGAACTGCCACCTGCGTATGCTGAAGATGGGTCGGTATAATCGTTCTTGATATAAGCGAGGTTCAAGCGAGCTGTAAGGCGGCTGTTAATCTTCATCTCCAGGTTGGTACGGCCGTTTATCTGTTCACGACCAGCATGAGGCAAGATACCCGACTGCTTCAGATAACCTACAGATGCCAGATAGTTTACGCTCTCTGTTCCACCGTTTACGCTTACGTTGTGGTGCTGCAATGAACCTGTTTTGTAAGCCAGGTCGTACCAGTCGGTATTAGGAAGTGCATTGATTTCCTCTTCTGAGGTGAATTTCTTAGCCTTGCCCTCGCTTTCGAGCGCATCATTCAGCATGTGAGCATACTCGTATGAATCCAGACGGTCAACCAGGCTGGTTGGATTCTGCACACTCACATAACCATTATAAGAAACTTGAGGCTTGCCGCTCTTACCACGCTTGGTGGTGATGAGGATAACGCCGTTGGCAGCCTTGGAACCATAGATGGCAGCAGAAGCAGCATCCTTCAATACAGAGATGCTCTCGATATCGTTAGGGTCGAGGCTACTCATGGTACCTGACTCTACGCCATCAATCAAAATATAAGGAGAGGAAGAGTTGAGGGTTCCCACACCACGTACGTTGATGCTACCTGAGTCCATACCTGGAGCACCATTGGTACCGCTGATGGTAACACCAGGCATCATACCCTGGAGTCCACTCTGAACGTTCTGGATAGGGCGGCTTTCCAAAGCCTTGCTATCTACTGATGATACAGAACCGGTGAGGTTCACCTTCTTCTGTGTACCGTAACCTACAACTACAACTTCATTGAGCTCCTTGTCTTCAGACTTCATGGTAATCTGCATGTTGCTTGCAGCTGTAAGAGTCTGTGGATTGAAGCCGATGTAGGAAATTGTAATCTTGCCATTAGGATTTTTCAGACTGAGGGAGAAATTTCCGTCTAGGTCGGTTACTGTTCCATTGGACGTGCCAACTTCCATCACGGTAACACCGATAAGAGGTTCGCCTTGATTGTCAACAACACGTCCTGTTGCTACTTTCTTCTGCTGTTGGATGCTGGTGGTAGGGCGGTTCAAGTTGTCAGCTTTTACCATAGTACCATTTGCAAACGCAGGAGACATGGAAGTCAGCGCACAAATCAGCAACGCTGTCTTCATTTGGTCTTTAGGTTTCATGTTCTTACTCATATTGTTTATGTTAAGAGTTGATGTTTAATTAAGATTTAGTGTATCTACTTAGATCTTATTTCGGGGGCAAAGCTACAAAAAAAATATGTAATCAGCAAGGAAAAATGAAAGTATTTTCTAATAAACGTGAAAAAATGTGTGTTTTTTTTTAAAAGTAGGGGAGTTATTGTGGCTCTTTTTCTTTTATACCTTATTTATATATAGTATTTTCCCCCTTAAAGAAAAATATATTTTCCCTTAAGGAAAAAAATAAAAACCCTTAAGGAAAAATATATTTTTCTTTAAGGAGGGGCAGGAATGGTTGGGATGGAATACTTCTCAAGCCTTGATAGTGGTATTCATATCCTCTCATTCCTGTCTTCTTTTTTTATTCTTCCATGAAAAAAACAGTGGTTATCCCTTCTGCTCTTTCAGTAAATCACGGATCTCTGTCAGAAGCTTCTCTTCCTGGGTAGGCTCTGGAGCCTTAGGAGTTTCAGCAGGCTTCTCTTCCTTCTTGGCGGTAACCTTGTTCACTACCTTGATGAGCATGAATACACAGAAGGCAACGATGAGGAAGTTGAGAGTGGTCTGGAGAAAATTGCCATAGTTGATGGTTGCCGCCTGAAGCTTCTCGCCAGCGATCACCTCTACTGATGGAAGTGTGACTTTGAGGTCGGAGAAGTTGACGCCACCAATGAGCCATCCGATAGGAGGCATGATGATGTCATCTACTACAGAACTTACAATCTTGCCGAAAGCACCACCGATGATTACACCGACTGCCATGTCGAGCACATTTCCACGCATGGCGAATTGCTTGAATTCATTCAAAAATTTACCCATAGTCTTTAATGTTTATAATGATTAATACTTTCCTTGAAATGATCCATTTTTTGTTTTTCAGTGTACGATGAAGCTTTTTCCCCTTAATATAATAAGGTGTAAGTTTCAGTCGCAACTTTCACTTTATCTTCTGGTGTCATATTCTACTTCCTTTTAATAATTGCATTTTGCTATATGGAGTTGTCAGTATGGCATCTTAAAGTGCTAAAAATAGGTAATATTCGAGTTCTATCACCTTTTTTTAACTTATTTAATACTCTATTCGTGTGCAAAGTTAGAAAATTTTTTGTAACTTTGCGCTCGAAAAGAAGAAAAAATGCTTGATAGGGATGAAAAAAGGTGTTATCAGCTCCTTCGGATTCGCTTGATAGCTTAAAAGATATAATTTTTAAACTTTTAATTTAAATATTAGAACAATGATTAAGATTGGTATTAACGGATTTGGCCGTATCGGTCGTTTCGTATTCCGTTCTACAGTTGAGGCTGAGAACGCAAAGGAAGTACAGGTAGTAGCTATCAATGATTTGTGCCCAGTTGATTACATGGCTTACATGTTGAAGTATGATACAATGCACGGTCATTTCGACGGTACTATCGAGGCTGACGTTGAGAAGAGCGAGTTGATCGTAAACGGTAACCACATCCGTGTTACTGCTGAGCGTGACCCAGAGAACTTGAAGTGGGATGAGGTTGGTGCAGAGTACGTAGTTGAGTCTACAGGTCTCTTCCTCGCTTACGACAAGGCTGAGAAGCACTTGAAGGCTGGTGCTAAGTATGTAGTACTTTCTGCTCCTTCTAAGGCTGACGCTAACGGTAACCAGGCTGATATGTTCGTTTGCGGTGTTAACACTGACAAGTACAATGGTCAGAAGATCGTTTCTAACGCTTCTTGTACAACAAACTGCTTGGCTCCTATCGCTAAGGTATTGAACGATAACTTCGGTATCGAGACAGGTTTGATGACAACTGTTCACTCTACAACTGCTACACAGAAGACTGTTGACGGTCCATCTATGAAGGACTGGCGTGGTGGCCGTGCAGCTGCTGGCAACATCATCCCTTCTTCTACAGGTGCTGCTAAGGCTGTAGGTAAGGTTATCCCTGAGTTGAACGGTAAGTTGACAGGTATCTCTATGCGTGTTCCTACTTTGGACGTATCTGTTGTTGACTTGACAGTTAACTTGAAGAAGGCTGCTTCTAAGGAGGCTATCTGCGCTGCAATGAAGGCTGCTTCTGAGGGTGAGTTGAAGGGTGTACTCGGTTACACAGAGGATGCTGTTGTTTCTTCTGACTTCTTGGGTTGCGCTTTGACATCTATCTTCGACGCTAACGCAGGTGTTTACTTGACAGACAACTTCGTTAAGGTTGTTTCTTGGTATGACAACGAGATTGGTTACTCACACAAGGTTGTTGAGTTGATCAAGATCATGAAGAAGCACAACGGTTAATTCGTTGCCTCTTAACGATTAAGAAATATAGCCGCCCAGCATTTCTGATGCTGGGCGGCTTTTTGTTTGACTAGCATGTGTATTGTCTAATGGGTGCAAGTCCCTAACGAGCCC
>ERZ780178.93-NODE-93-length-76332-cov-9.966884_pt1 | contig 76332 bp, 58 predicted proteins | sample MGYA00511018_ERZ780178 | MGnify/ENA primary metagenome ERZ780178 (study PRJEB29588, sample SAMEA2151439) | human gut metagenome | biome: human gut; feature: human-associated habitat; material: faeces | place: Denmark | collected 2008/2010 ...
GACGAAATCGTCGCGGCGGCTGCTATCGTTTTATGAAAATCAAACGTACTTGGGGTCTTCTTCTTTTGTTATACCCTTTTGTTTGTTGCGGTAATCTTCGATTGCCGCTTTAATCGCTTCTTCGGCTAAAACCGAACAGTGAATTTTCTGCGGGGGCAGACCTTCGAGTTCTTCGACGACCTTTTTGTTGGTGAGTTTCAAGGCTTCGTCTACGGTCATACCCTTTACCATTTCGGTAGCGGTAGACGACGTGGCGATTGCCGCCGCGCAGCCGAAGGTCTTGAATTTGGCGTCGGTTATAACGTCGTTATCGATTTTCAGAGTTATCTGCATTATGTCTCCGCAGGCGGCGTTGCCGACCTTGCCGAGTCCGTCGTAATTTTCTACTTCGCCTACGTTCTTGGGGTTTTTGAACGCTTCCATTACTTTTTCGTTATACATCTTTAACTTCTCCTTTTAAGTCGAACAAGGGCGACATCGCGCGGAGTCTTGCGACTATTTCTTTTAATTTGTCTACGGTGTAATCGACTTCTTCAACCGTGTTTTCTTTGCCGAACGTGAATCTTATCGAACCGTGCGCGACTTCTTCGGGAACTCCGCACGCGATAAGCACGTGCGACGGCTCAAGCGACCCCGACGAACAAGCCGAACCCGACGAAACCGCTATGCCCGCAAGGTCAAGACTGAACAAGATCGATTCGCCCTCGATATAGTCGAACGAAAAATCGGCGTTGTTGGGGAGTCTCTTACTCCCGTCTTTCGGTCCGTTAAGTCTGCAATAGGGAATTTCGCTCCGAACTCTCGAAATAAACCTGTCGCGGAGCGAAGCGACGTACTTGCTATCTTCCGCCATAGTCTCTTTGGTAAGCCTTAACGCTTCCGCAAAGCCTACCACGCCGGGAACGTTGGTCGTACCGCCCCTTCTCGTTCTTTCCTGATGACCGCCCGATATAAGTCTTGCGAGCGGAACGCCCGTTCTGATATACAGCGCGCCCATGCCTTTCGGTCCGTTGAACTTATGCGACGAGAAACTCATCATATCCACGCCCAAATCGTCGACGTCGATATCCAACGCGCCCATTGCCTGAACGGCGTCGGTAAACACTTCGATTTTACGTTCTTTTGCGATTTTTACGATCTCTTTAATCGGCTCTATCGTGCCGACTTCGTTGTTCGCCATCATGCAGGCTATTAAAATCGTATCGGGGCGTATAGAGCGTTTAAGTTCGTCTAAATCGATAAAGCCTTCGCTATCCACGCCGATATACGAAAATTCAAAACCTTCTTTTTCGAGTTCGTGCGCGGTCGTAAGCATAGCCGCGTGTTCGATCTTCGAAATAATCACGTGTTTGCCCTTGTCCGCAAGCGCTTTACACGTTCCGCGGAGCGCCCAGTTGTCGCTTTCGGTACCGCCCGAAGTGAAATAAATTTCGCCCGGTTTCGCGCCGATAAGTTTTGCAATGGTATCTCTCGCTTCGTCTACCGCCTCCTGCGCGTTTCTGCCGTAGCCGTGCTGGCTGTTCGGGTTACCGTATACTTCGGTAAAGTACGGAAGCATCTTCGCTACTACTCTGTCGTCGACTCTCGTCGTGGCGGCATGATCGAGATAAATCTCTTTCATATAATACCTCTTATAAATTTCCTTCGACTATGTCTTTAAGCGACACGTCGTCTAAAATCGCGTTGATACCGTCGAATAACTTTTTCCAGAGCGCGCTCGACGGACAGCAACACCCGGGTTTGTTCACGCAACCGATAATCTCCATATTATCTTCTTCCAGAGCCCTTACGACCTTGCCCATTTTGATTTCTTCGGCGGGTTTTGCAAGCGTATAACCGCCGCTTGCGCCGCGTTGCGACACGAGCGCGCCGCACCCGAGCAGAATTTTAAGCACTTTTTCGAGATACTTGCTCGAAACGCCCGTATATTTTTCGAGTTCCTTTGCGGAAAAACTTTTGTCGTTCGCCGCTATAAGGCTAAGCACCTGAACTCCGTAATGCGTTTTGGAAGATATTTTCATCGGTCTCTCTAATTCCTACCCGCTCGGTAGGATTTCCGCACTCATTATAATACCCGTTTTTCGCTTTGTCAAACGTTTTAACGAAAAATATTTAACTTCTATTCAGTAAACCTTGATTTTTGAAAATTTTGAGTTATAATGCCATCAAAAACATTTTAGCACGTGTTAAGCGTGACAAAAAATAAGCGAGGTGTTATAATGGGAGCAGGCGGAAGCCCTAGCGGCGGAGTTCATATCACATATGCACGAAACCTTAAAATCACAGATAAACCAAACTCCAGATCCGACAGGTACGATAAGGACAGTATGACACTGATTCAATCGCGTTGGTATGATGAAAAAGGCAGAGCGGTACGAAACAGAGATTACGTACACCAAAATGCTCATGCAAATCACTTTTTCCCGCATGACCACAATTGGAACTGGACAGACGATAAAGGCTTAAGAGGTAAAGAGCCGTTACTACCTGATTATGAAAATTACAAATAAGGTGGATCGATATGAAAGAAAAAACTAAATATGAAGAATATAAAGAAAAGAATTACAAAAAACTTGTTCGCAACGAATTTCTATATTACAACAAAAGTAGTGGTAAATACGATTTCCCGATAATAAGAAGACAAGACGTAGATATAAGCAAAATACAATTCATTTCTTATGCCGACACAAAGTTGAACGACAAAGAAAACTCAAACAAAAGCGTTCATTTCTTTACTTACGACTGGAAATTCAATAAAGTGTATTCGGATGCTGAAAATGAACTTCCGAAACTAAGCCAATACTATTGTTTGCTATCGCCCGATTTTTCATTATTCACAGATATGCCGCTTGCGCTTCAGATAGAAAGCGTCTTCAAAAATAGGTGGTGTGGCGCATTTTGGCAAAGTAAGGGGCTAAATGTCATACCGACGGTTGCATGGGGAAATGAAAAGTCGTTCGATTTTTGTTTTGATGGGATTGAAGAAGGCTCAATCGTCGCCGTGTGTACTTATTATCGCGAAAATAGCGAACACACATTTATGAAAGGTTACAATATCATGTTGGAAAAGATTAAACCGCGTACGGTAATCTGTTACGATAATCCTTTCCCCGATATGAAAGGTAACATCGTTAGTTTTGTCCCCACAACTTACGAATGGACAAAAAACTTATCAGCCAAAGACCGATTACAATTTCAATGGGAAAAAGAAAACCGAAACGTTCTCGGATTAGACCCGAAGAAATTTAAGTTTATAAACTACGAAGACCCGCGCGCGAAAACGGGCGTTAAAAGATGCGACGTATGCGGAAATATAGTCGCGATCGACCAATTCGGCGACGGAGAATGTAAAAACTGCGGCTGGGAACAGGATAAATTCGTAGTCGATCACCCCGACGTAGTAATGTATCCGCATTTAATTTCTCTCAACAAAGCAAAAAAATTATATTCGCAGGGCAAAGCATTTCTTCCCGATTTTAACGACTTTATCGAAGCCCTTTATATGTATAGCGAAATGCTTTTCAAACACGACGGAACGCTATACGAAGTTTTTATAAGGGGCGACGATACCATCGTTTTTTGCTCGGACGAAATGGAACAAGAATTTACGTCGAAAAACGATTTTATAAACGAATCGCATATCGGAAGCAGATTATTAAAAGATATCTGGAATGAAGTTACCGACGTTTCGTATATGTATTGACTTACAAAAATACCGCCCCTGCGGGGAAATCGGAAAGATTTCTCCGCAGGGGCGTTTTCGTTTGATTTTATTTCGCAATTTCGGCAAGCGCGCCGTCTTTGAACGGGCGGATAAGTTTCACTTTATACTTGCCCTTTTGGGCGTCGCCTTTTACGTAGCACCGTATATAATTACCCGTATAACCGACGGAATATTCGTCTTCTTTTTCTTCGGGGATAAATTCGTCTATACTGCCGATATTTCGCTCTATAAAGGCGTTTTTTAGTTTGTTTTTAACTTCGGTAAGGCGTTTCATACGCTCGTTTTTGACTTCCGCGGGCAACTCTTTTAGTTTCGCCCCGACCGTTCCGCTTCGCACAGAATACGGGAAGCAATGTATATCCGCAAACTCCGCTTTTTCGGCTAAATCAACGCTGTCTTCGAAGTCTTTTTCGCTTTCCGTCGAGTAACCGACTATAATATCCGTAGTGATTGCCGCCGTCGGGAAATATTCGCGTATGAGTTTACATTTTTCGAGAAATTCTTCCCTCGTGTAGTGGCGGTTCATGCTTTTAAGAACGGCGTTGCTGCCCGACTGCAACGAAAGGTGAAAATGCGGGGCGAAGTCCTTTAATTTTTTAAGACTTTGTAAAAATTCGGGAGTTATAACGTTTACTTCGAGCGAGCCGAGCCTTATTCTGCAATCAACGTTCGTAAGTTCGCCTATAAGCCCTTTAAGCCCATTGCCCTTTTTGTCGTAAGCCGACAGATTTATGCCCGTAATAACCGATTCGCACGGCGCGATATACTCGATTTCTTTTACTACGTTTTCGGCTTTTCTCGACCGCGACCTGCCGCGCAGATAGGGTATAATGCAGTAACTGCAAAAATTATCGCAACCGTCCTGCACTTTTATAAACGCCCTTTCTCTGTCCGTTTTAGCGGGCAGATATTCTTCGTAATACTCGTTTTTTTCTTCGAGCCTTTCCCCGCTTTCGGAAAGCATAGACAAAATCTTGTCTTTCGACTTCGCGCCCGTTACGAGCGTTACGTTGTTTTTTGCAAGAAAATCTTTCGGCGCTTTTTCGGAAGCGCACCCCGTAACTATTATCTTGCAGTCGGGGTTGAATTTTCTCGCCCGCGCTATCGCCTGACGAGATTTCTTTTCCGCTTCGGCGGTAACGGCGCAGGTGTTTATGATATACAAATCGGCGTAAGAGAGTTCGTCGCTCGTTTCGTAGCCGATACTCTGCAACCCGTTTACGAGCGACGCGCTTTCGCAACTGTTGACCTTGCAACCGAGCGTAAATACTACCGCTTTCATATTTTTCTCATCGCGATCGCTATCCATTCGCCTTTGTCCTTTCTCTTTTCGAGCGTAAAGCCGAGCGAAGTATACCTTTCTACGACTTCGTCTACCCTGCCTTTGATAATTCCGCTCATAATCATCACGCCGTTTTTATCCACGTGATTTACTATATCGCGCGACAAAATCAACAACACGTCCGCCGTAATGTTGGCAAGCACGAGTTCGCCCTTTACTTGCTTTTCTTTAAGAAGATCGTTAAGGCAGACTTCGCACTTCTCTTTAACCCCGTTCATTTCGGCGTTATGCGAGGCGGTTTTCACGGCTACGTAATCTATATCGGTCATAAATACCTCTTTCGCGCCGAGTTTGGCGGCGGCTATGCCTAAAATTCCGCTGCCCGTGCCTACGTCGATAACCGTTTTCGCGCCGCCGATATATTCCTGCATGATTTCAAGCACCATAGACGTGGTTTCGTGTTCGCCCGTTCCGAAAGCCATATTGCTGTCGATTAAAATCTTCGTTTCGCCCGGTTTTTCGTCGTACTTTATCCAGGCGGGGCAGACGACTATATTGCCGAATTTCATAGGCTTGTAGTGCTTACGCCAGATTTCTATCCAGTCGTCGCCGTCTACCGTTCTTTTTACAAGTTCCAGACTTCCCGTTCCGATAAACCCTTCCGACCGTTTTTTAAGTCCGGCAAGGTCGTTTTCTATTTTGGCGATAGTTTCGTCCGCCACGTCGAGCGCGATATACGCCTTTACGAGCGTAACTTCGGCGTTCATTTCTTCGAGGACTTTTTCGTCTATATAGTCCCAGGTGTCGCGCCTGTTTTCGACGAGTTCTTTAACGTCGAGCGCGTCGCTTATGGCAACGCCGTAATTAGTGTAACTCCACATAATATCCGCGACGAGTTCCTGCGCGTCGCTTGCCGTAGAAACGGTAACTTCAACGAATTTCATAACGCCTATATTGTATCAAATTCCTCTTAAAAACGCAACCGATTGCCACCGATAAATACTATCGTCTATAAATATGCCCGTCATTGCGGGTGAAACGAAGCAATCCCGAAGATTGGTGTGCGACCGCCCATTAAAGCCGCTCCGCCCTTTATTGCGGGGTAAATGTCCCCGCTGAAACGGGGAAAATGTTGCGAAGCGACAAAAGGGGACGACCTGCCTAGGGGGCTTCGGCTTCGCCTCAGAATGACAGTAAATCAACGCTTTCTCTGTCGGGAAAAGCAAAACGAAAAAGCGAGGGGAAATCGATTTGCGATTTCCCCTCGCTTTGTATTCCTATCGTTCTATTATTTTCTGTCTTTGCCCTTGGTGAAACTCTTCTGTTCGTCGGCAAGGTTGAGCGGATTTCCGTTCTTCGTTTTCCCCTGCGCCGCGGTAAGTTCTTCTTTCGTAAATTGCTTTTCGGTCGTCTGGTTTTCGTACCCTTGCAGATATACGTTTGCCGAATTTACCTCGAAAGTACATTTATAACCTTCTTCGTCGACGAAGCCGACTTCGCCGATCGTTACTCCGCCGTTAAGCGTAAGACGAACGTAAACGCTCGAACTCGTACTCGTATAATCCCAGTCGTCGACTACTTTGAACCAACCCGTATTCGTCGCTTTGCAACCTTTCTTTTCGTTTTTGAGTTTGTATTCGACCTTGTTATAACTGTTTGCAGAGTTCAGATTAGAAGACGACGTATATCTGTCGACAGTCAGATCGACCGACTTTACGCCTTTGTCGAAACCGTCTACGCGAACCCATATCTGTTTTATTTGCTTGTCCGTCTTTTTGGTAACCTTAAAGCCGACGCGTTGAGCCTGTACTTCGCCGCTTGCCTTATAGGCGACGACGCGCCAACTATGCGAATAGTCCGCTTTGCTTTTTTTGCAACCGAATAAACCGAGCGCGGCGACGATGGCGAGAGCGACCGCCGCGACGCGGATAAATTTCTTCATTATTTTAGTTCTCCTTATTCTGTAATTTTTCCAACTCTTTCATAAACGTGGAAACGTCTTTGAACTGACGGTATACCGAAGCGAACCTTACGTAGGCTACTTCGTCGAGATTTTTAAGCCCCTGCATTACCATTTCGCCGAGTTCTTTCGACGTGATTTCCTGTTTTAAGGAATTGTATATTTTTTTGCTTATGTCCTCGACGAGCGCGTCGATTTTCCACATGGGAACGGGGCGTTTCTCGCAGGACTTTACTATTCCGTTTTTAAGTTTGTTCGGGTCGTAGGCTTGTCTGTTGCCGTTGTTTTTTATTACGAGTATAGGCGTGGTTTCGACCGTTTCGTAAGTCGTATAACGTCTTCCGCAATTAGTGCATTCTCTTCTGCGCCTTATAGCCGTTCCGTCGTCGGACTGACGGGAATCGACTACCTTGCTATCGAGATTTCCGCAATACATACACTTCATAAGTATACCTCTTATTTGTATTTTAACATATATTTGGCTTTTTGAAAACTCTTTTTATCGAAAAACGATTAAATTATATAAATTTAGCCTACACTATTATTAAATTATGCTTGTTTTAATGCAAATTCTTGCGGGAACGTACTTCCTTGCGATAAACGTATATTCGTTTTTACTTATGCTTTCGGCAAAACGCGCCGACGAAGAAGGCGATTGCAAACGCCGCGTACGCGACGGAAGCGTTTTCGTCGCAGCCCTGCTCGGCGGAGCGGCGGGAGTATATATATCCATGTTCACGCTTAAATACCGCCTGCGGAGTTTGTTTTTTATGGTAACTATGCCCGTACTTACGATACTTAACGTGTATATTTTAATAACGTGTTTCGCAAACAATTTCTGGATAATCCGCGACAATACGCTGATGCTGTCGAACTTATATTTCTGACAATCAGGCTTTTTGACCTCTTCCGTCGGCTACGCCGCCACCTTCCCCGATAGGGAAGGCATCGGCAACCTTATTCCTGTCCGGCATACGTAACGATGGATTTTCCGATTAGCGCTTCACCTTTTTTCACAGACGGAATCTCGCTTAATCTTTGATAAATATCGTCGCGGACGACTTGAAAGCGAGTGTCTATATCGCGATTCGAATACCGTATGACGGTTATGCCGTATTCGTTCAAAAAAGCCGTTCTTTTTTCGTCCGCCGTTTCGCTTTTTATCATTCCGTGTCCGTTACCGTCTATTTCTACGGCTATTCTTTTTTCCGCGCAATAAAAATCGAGTATGTACTTAACTACAACAAATTGCCTGCGGAATTTCCACGGCAACAAAGACAAACAGTCATACCACATTTTTCTTTCCTGCCGAGTCATTTCTCTCCGCAACTTCTGAGCGTGTTTCTTTAATTTCGGGTTACTGTAAACGTATTTCTTCTTGTTTTCCATATTTAACATATGCCTTCCCTATCGGGGAAGGTGGCAACCGAAGGTTGACGGAAGAGGTCAAACCGAACTTTATCAAACAAAATCAGCCCAAATCGACGCGGGCTGCGGCGTTTAACGTAAGATCGGCAAAATTGCCCTTTAAGTATTGAACGTACCCTTCGGCGCCTATCATAGCCGCGTTGTCGGTACAGAGAATTTTTTCGGGAAGAACGAGTTTAAGACCGCATTTTGCGCAGGCGTTACCGAGATTTTCTCGCATATAGCCGTTAGCAGCGACTCCGCCGCCCACCGTAACGGTATCGAGCGAATATTCCTTCGCCGCTTCTATCGCCTTTTTAACGAGTATATCCGTGGCGGCGTGCTGGAAAGAACACGCCACGTCGGCTTCGTTTACTCTTTCGCCCGTCTGATTTGCGTGGTGAACGTAATTTATTACCGCGGTTTTAAGTCCGCTGTACGAAAAATTATACCCTCCGACGCCTTTAAGCATTTTGGGGAATTCTATATTATTTTTACCTTCGCGGGCAAGTTTTTCTATATTCGGTCCGCCGGGATAATTAAGCCCCAGAACGCGGGCGACTTTATCGAACGCTTCGCCTACGGCGTCGTCGAGCGTGCCGCCTAAAATCTTGAATTTATCGTAATCTTCCACGACTATTATAGCCGTATGCCCGCCGCTTGCAAGCAAACTTACGAACGGCGGTTTTAAGTTTTTATCGCTTAAATACGCAGCCGCAAGATGCCCCCTTATATGACTTACGGGAACGAGCGGAACATTAAGAGAATACGCGAGCGTTTTGGCGTAATTTACGCCGACGAGCAACGCTCCAAGAAGCCCTGCGCCGTAAGTGACGGCAACCGCGTCTATATCTTTAAGGTTGATATTCGCCTTATCTACGGCTTTTCGTACGGTTAAAGAAATCGCGCTCGTGTGCGCCCTCGAAGCGATTTCGGGAACTACTCCGCCGAAACGGATATGCTCGGTACACGAAGACGAAATTTCGGACGAGAGTATCTCCCGTCCGTTTTTGATTATTGCCGCCGCGGTTTCGTCGCAGGATGACTCTATCGCGAGAATAACCGCGTCTCGTTTGATTTTGAATTTTTTGATTTCGTCGCTATACATTTTCGTGTTGATTTTTCAAAGTCTTAAAAATACCGCCGTTGCGAATGAGCGAAGTCGGATGAATACGGCTTTAAGACTGTTTAAGATAATCGATAATGAATTGATCTATATCGCCGTCCATTACCGCCTGAACGTTGCCCGTTTCGCTGCCGGTGCGGTGATCTTTAACCATGGTATACGGGCAGAAAACGTACGAACGAATCTGGCTGCCCCATTCTATCTTTTTGATTTCGCCCTTTATTGCGCTGGCTTCCGCCATACGTTCTTCTTCGCGCTTTTCGAGCAACTTGTTTTTAAGCATACGCATTGCCTGTTCTTTGTTCTGAACCTGCGAACGCTCGTTCTGACAAGCGACTATTATGCCTGTGGGCAAGTGGGTTATTCTTATCGCCGATTCGGTCTTGTTGACGTGCTGACCGCCCGCGCCGCTCGAACGATACGTGTCGACCTTGATTTCTTCGGGGCGGATTTCTATATCGCCGTCTTCCTGAATATCCGGCATTACGTCTACCGACGAGAAAGACGTCTGTCTTCTCGCATTGGCGTCGAAAGGCGAAATTCTGACGAGTCTGTGTATGCCCTTTTCGGCTTTTAAGTAGCCGTAGGCGTTCTCGCCCTCGACTTTGAAGCATACCGATTTAAGCCCGGCTCCGTCGCCGTCCAGACGATCGTACTCGGTGAGTTTATACCCGTGCTTTTCGGCGTAGCAGATATACATACGATAGAGCATTTCCGTCCAGTCGCACGCTTCGGTTCCGCCCGCGCCCGCGTGGAGAGTCAAAATAGCGTCGCAGGCATCGTACTTGCCTTTAAGCAAAGTGCGAAGTCTTATGTCTTCGATTTCTTTTTCGGCTTCGGAAAGGTCTTTATCGACTTCTTCGAGTACCGATTCGTCGCCCTCTTCTTCGGCGAGTTCGATCATCATCTCCGCGTCGCCGACCGCCTTCTCGGCTTTATCGAAAACGTCGAGTTTGTTTCTTATCTGTTGCGCTTCGCGGCTTACGTGTTTTGATTTTTCTATATCCGACCATACTTCGGGTTTTTCGAGTTCGGCTTCGAGTTCTTTAAGTCTTACTCTTAAATTGTCGACGTCGAGCGAATATCCCGCTTCTTCGAGCGTCTTTTTAAGCGCCCTTACTTTATCTTCGTATACGTCGTAGCGTACCATACAAATTCCTTTCGGCAAAATCTTTTGCCCGTTATTTTACTCGTCTATTATAAGGTCTTTATTGAATTTTGTCAATCGCTGCGCCGTTTTATAAGCGTTTTCGCCAAAAAATATACGCGGGCGGAAGAGAAAATCTCTTCCGCCCGCGTGAAAACGGCGATTTTTAATATTTTACGCTGCTTAAAATGTCGACGTAGGTCGGGAACGGCCATTCGCTTCTCGCCACGCAGTTTTCGAGTTCGTCGCACGATTTACGGAGCGCTTCCATCTGCGTTTTGATTTTTTCTTTATGGAAAACCGCGCTTTCGTAGCCGTCTGCGATCTTTTCGGCTTCGGCGAGCAAATCGGTAAGTTTTTCGCTCTGGTCGTAAATTTTATCGGTAAGCGAAGAAGTCTTTTTCAGAAGTTTATCTTCGGTTTTTATGCTTCCGCCCGCGACTGCCTTCGCGTTAGCCGCTTTGGCAAGCGTTTTCTGGTAATTTATCGACGCCGGGATAATCTCTCTGTCGGTCATCCAAAGCATCGTGCGAGCCTCTATATCGAGCGTTTTTACGTAACGGTCGATCATAATCTCGTAACGGCTGGCAAGTTCTTTACCCGTAAACACTTCGTGCTTTTCGAACAATTCGACGTTCTTGGGGTTGAGATAGGCTGCTATCGCGTCCACGGTCGTGGGGGCATCGAACAATCCCCTTCTCTTCGCTTCTTCTCTCCACTCCGCGGAGTAGTTGTTGCCGTTAAAGATAATGCGGGAATGTTTTCTGAACGTATCCCTTATAACGTCGTCGGTTTTATCCGCGCCGCGTTTCTCTATTTCGTCGGACATTTTGTCGAGTTCTTCGGCGACTATCGTATTAAGCACGATATTCGCGCCCGCCGACGACATATCCGATCCGACCATACGGAATTCGAATTTGTTCCCCGTGAAGGCGAACGGCGAAGTTCTGTTGCGGTCGGTATCGTCTTTCGTGTAGGCGATATTACCGCCCACTCTCGACTGCGCTTTGACCTTTTCTTTAGCCGCAACGCCGCTTAAATACGATGCGATTACTTCTTCCATATCCGATCCGACGAACATCGAAACTATCGCCGGGGGCGCTTCGTTTCCGCCGAGTCTGTTATCGTTGCTGGGCGAAGCGACGGACACGCGTAGCATATCCTGATAATCGTCAACGGCAGCCACGACCGCCGCGAAGAAAGTCATAAACTTCTTGTTTTCGGCGGGCTTTTTACCGGGTTTGAAGAGATTTTCGCCCAAGTCGGTAGAAAGCGACCAGTTGTTATGTTTGCCGCTGCCGTTTATCCCCGCAAAGGGTTTTTCGTTGAGCAGGCACACCATATCGTGCTTATTCGCAACCGACTTCATAACGGACATGGTAATCTGGTTCTGATCGACGGCGAGATTCGCGGTCGTATATACGTTTGCGAGTTCGTGTTGAGCGGGGGCGACTTCGTTGTGTTTGGTCTTGGCGTATACGCCGAGTTTCCACAGTTCGCGGTCGAGGTCGTTCATATAATCCCATACGCGAGCCTTGATTTTGCCGAAGTAATGATCTTCGAGTTCCTGCCCTTTGGGCGGTTTCGCTCCGAAAAGCGTTCTGCCGCAATCGATTAAGTCTACGCGTTTTTCGTAAACGCTCTTGTCTATAAGAAAATACTCCTGTTCTATGCCCGCGTTAGCGATAACTTTCTGAGTTTCGTTATCACCCAGGAGTCTTAATATTCTTATCGCGCTTTTATTGAGCGTATCTATGCTGCGAAGAAGGGGCGCTTTTTTGTCGAGCGACTCGCCGCCGTAAGAACAGAATACGGTGGGAATATAAAGCGACGTGCCCATGACGAACGCGTAGGAATTGGGATCGAACGAAGTGTATCCCCTCGCCTCAAACGTCGCGCGAAGTCCGCCGGAAGGAAAACTCGACGCGTCGGGTTCGCCCTTTATAAGGTTTTTACCGGAAAACCGCTCTATAACGCCGTTTTTTGAAGGTTCTATAAATGCCTCGTGTTTTTCTGCGGTAACGCCCGTCATCGGCTGAAACCAGTGCGTATAATGCGTTGCCCCCTTTTCGATCGCCCATTCTTTCATTGCAGAAGCGAGTTCGTCGGCAAGCGGACGGGAAAGCGGAACGTTTTCGTCTATCGAACGGCGGAATTCCGCGTAGGATTCTTCGGTAAGTCTTTTTTTCATCTCTTCGTCCGTAAAGACGTTTTCGGCGAATCTTTCGGATACTTTGAAATTTTCCATTTTTATCTCCTGTTATTTATAAAGTACATATCGCCGCAACCACCCTTCCGGGAGATTCTTCACTGCGTTCAGAATGACGCAATACAAAGTCCGTCATCGCGAGCGTAGCGTGGCAACCTTAGGCAGGGTCGCCCCCCTTTTGTCGCTTCGCGACATTTTCCCCGTTTCATCGGGGACATTTACCCCGCAATAGAAGGCGGAGCGGCTGTATCGGCGCACACGACCGTATTATTTTTTGCCGTTGAGAGCGGCCGCTATAAGCCCTTTGAAAAGCGGATGCGCTTTATCGGGGCGGGATTTGAATTCGGGGTGGAACTGGCAACCTATATAGTACGGCAAAGACGTAACTTCTACCGTTTCTACGAGTCTGCCGTCTGGCGAAGTCCCCGACAGGGTAAGCCCCGCGTTTTCGAGTTTTTCTCTGTAATCGTTATTGAATTCGTATCTGTGGCGGTGGCGTTCGGATATATCGCCTTCGCCGTACGCTCCGGCAATTTTTGTACCCGCTTTTAAGCGGCACGGATACGCGCCGAGCCTCATGGTGCCGCCCTTTCTGCTTACGTTTATCTGGTCGGGCATAAGGTCGATAACCTTATTTTCACCCTTTTCGTCGAACTCGCCCGAAGTGGCGTTTTTAAGCCCGGCGACGTTTCTCGCGTACTCTATTACCATCATCTGCATACCGAGGCAGATACCCAGACACGGAACGCCGTTTACCCTTGCGTAACGGCAGGTTTCTATCATACCTTCGGTCGCCCTGTCGCCGAACCCGCCGGGAATAATGATTCCGTCGACGTTTTCGAATACGCTCTTTTCGGTTTCTGGCGTAATTTTCCCGCTGTCTACCCATTCGATTTTTACGTTTACGCCGAGCGCGAAACCGCCCGCTTTTAACGCTTCGACCACCGAAAGGTATGCGTCGTGCAGATGAACGTATTTGCCGACGAGCGCGATTCTGACTTCTTTTTTAGCGTTCTTTACCGAGTAAATGAATTTGCGCCAATCCGAAAGATACGCTCTGCCCTTTAATTGTAACGCTTTGCAGACCGCTTTGTCAAGTCCGTTGGCGTGCAGAGCGAGCGGAGTTTCGTATAAGCAATCCATAGTAACGTCCGAAACGACGTTTTCGGGCGGAACGTTACAAAACAGAGCGATTTTCGCTCTTATGTCTTCGCCGACTTCGCCGTCCGAACGAACGACTATCACGTCGGGCTGTATGCCTATACCCCTTAACTCGGCAACGCTGTGTTGCGTGGGTTTCGATTTGTATTCGTCCGAACCCGAAATGTAAGGCACGAGACACACGTGAATGAACACGCAGTTTTTTCTGCCGACGTCATTTGCGAACTGTCTTATCGCCTCTAAAAAGTGTTGAGATTCGATGTCCCCCGTCGTACCGCCGATTTCGGTAATAACTACGTCGGCCTGCGTAACTTCGGCGTTTTTACGGATAAATCTCTTGGTTTCGTCGGTAACGTGCGGAATTATCTGAACGGTTTTCCCGAGATATTCCCCTCTGCGCTCCTTTTCGATTACCGAATAAAAAACTTTACCCGAAGTAAGGTTTGAAAACTTATTTAAGTTTACCCCCGTGAAACGCTCGTAGTGGCCGAGGTCGAGATCGGTTTCCGCTCCGTCTTCGGTAACGAACACTTCGCCGTGTTCGAGCGGATTCATCGTTCCCGGATCTACGTTCATATAGGGGTCTAATTTTTGTACGGCTATCGAATAGCCGCGCTGTCGAAGCAGTCTTCCGAGCGACGCCGCGACTATGCCTTTGCCGAGTCCCGAAACGACTCCGCCCGTTACGAACACGTATTTAGTATTTTTCATAGTAAAACTCCCTTGTAAAATGGCAATTCGGACGAGTTTTCGGGTTAAAAAAAACGAAAAGGGCGTTTTTTTTTAAGGACTTTTTATCGCCCTTAAAAAATAACGCCCGAAGACTATTCCAAAAACGAGAATTATATTACACTAAACGGCGGGTCGTTGTCAAGCGTTTCGAAAAAGATTTTTCGAAAAATTTTATCGCCGAATCGGAAGTCATAACCACCCGTTAAAAACACATAAATCCGTCATTGCGAGAGAGCAACGCGACCCTGCCTAAGGTTGCTTCACTTCGTTCGCAATGACTATTCTCTACAAAACGGGAATACAAGCCAACTTTTCGGCAAGGAGTTTTGCGATTCTTTCGTGTCCTTTTTCGTTCGGATGAAGCCTGTCCGTTTTATCGTTCGCGAAATACTTTCCGTATTCGTCGATAAGCGGAAACAACCCGCTCTCGCGGTAAAGGTCTATAAGGTTGAGCGACCAGATATCGGCGGCTTTTCTTATCGCTTCGACGTAACTTTCCAAAAACAATCCGCTGCCGTTAGCGTACAATTCGTTATATTGTATATTGTCTTTTGCAAAACAGGCGTAGGCTCTGTGAAGCGGAGTCATTACGATAATTTGCTTATCGGCGTATTTCGTTTTCAAAAACGAAAACACTTTGTTAAGTCTTCCGCAAAAAGTCTCGTCCGAATATATAAAATCGCGTTTTTTGCGCCTTTCCGTCGTAGTCGGATTGCCGGTTTCGTCGCGGTAAAGAACCACGTCGTCGAGAGTTTCGGTGAAAAACTCGCCTATAGGAACGCCGCCGTTAAAGTCGTTGGTACCCGCGAAAACGACCACGCAATCCGCGTCGGGAACTTCCTTCGCCGCGCTTTCGATTTCGCTTTGATAAACGGTGGAATAACTCGCTCCGTCGATTCCGAAGCCGTAAGGAATTATACCCAACCCGTCTTTGAGATAATCGAAGTAGCGTTTAGTCGTTCCTACTCCGAAAGTTATAGAATCGCCCAAAAAGACGAATTTTTTATTCTGCCATTTATTCATATCGTTTTTTATACTTCTCCGCCCGCTACGCCGTTTGGGGAGTACGGACGGCTATACAATCGCTCCGTCGTTTAACGACGGAATTGCCACGGTCGCCACGCCCCTTGCAAAGACGGTCTTGTCGTCATAAGCAGAACTGCGGAGTTTAATTTTTACAATTTTTCTTACTTCGTGCCGAAAATACGGTCGCCCGCGTCGCCGAGTCCCGGTAAAATGTAACCGTTTTCGTTTAAGCATCTGTCGAGCGTAGAAACGTAAATTTCCACGTCGGGGTGCTTTTCGGCAACCTTTTCTACGCCCTCGGGCGCGCCGATAATCGCCAAAAACTTAATCTTCTTGCAACCGCGTTTTTTAAGTTGAGTTATAGCGTCGCACGCGCTGCCGCCCGTCGCGAGCATGGGGTCTACGAGCATAACGACTTTTTCGTCGATATGCGCGGGGAGTTTACAATAGTATTCCTGCGGTTCGAGCGTTTCTTCGTTGCGGTACATACCTATATGCCCTACTTTCGCCGCGGGGAAAAGGGTAAGTATTCCGTTTACCATTCCTAAGCCCGCCCTTAAAATGGGAACGATCGCTATCGAATTTTCTTTGACTACGGTCTGTTCTACCGATTCGAGCGGAGTTTCGACTACGATTTTTTTAGTGGGAACGTCTTTGAACGCTTCGTAAGCCATAAGCGTGGCGATTTCTTCGATTACTTCGCGGAATTGTTTAGTAGTGGTCGCTTTATCTCTGATAATCGCGACTTTATGACGGATAAGCGGGTGATCGAGAATATGAACGTTAGGATAAGTTTTCATTTTTACTCCTTTATATTGTTTGATTAAATTTTTCGTATTTGTTATAATTTTTTCGAGGTGCTTTTATGAAAAAGATTTTAGTCAGCGCGTGTTTATTCGGCAATAATTGCCGCTACAAAGGCGACAATTGTTTAAGCGAAAAATTGCTTGATTTAGGCAAAGACAACGTACTTATACCCGTCTGCCCCGAACAACTCGGCGGACTTTCCACTCCCCGCCACCCCGCGGAACGCGTGGGCGAAAAGATTATTTCGGATATAGGCGTCGACGTAACCGAAGAGTATAACCGCGGAGCAAATCTCGCGGTGGAAATAGCGAAAGCAAACGCGGTTGATTATTGCGTGCTTAAAGCGAACAGTCCGTCCTGCGGGAAAGGCGTTATATACGACGGTACTTTTACGGGCGGAAAACGCGAAGGCAACGGCGTTACGGTTGACAAACTTCTCGCCGAGGGTTTCATCGTCATTACCGAAAACGAATTATAATCCGTAACATAATCGTTGACATAACGAACGACTATACAGCCGCTCCGACCTTTAATGCGGGGTAAATGTCCCCGATGAAACGGGGAAAATGTCGCATAGCGACAAAAGGGGGGCGACCCTGCCTAAGGTTGCCACAGTCGCTTCGCTCCTTCGCAATGACAACAAAAAGTACGTCATCGCGAGCGTAGCGTGGCGATCCCGAAGATCGGAGTACGTAGGACTATACAGCCGCTCTGCCTTTAACTTACTTCGTGCCGAAAATACGGTCGCCCGCGTCGCCGAAAGCGGTTACGATATAACCGTGTTCGTTTAAGGGCGCGTCTGCGTAATGCGCTACGTAAATATGTACGTCCGGGTGAGCGGTCGCAACTCTCTTCACTCCTTCCGGAGCGGCGATAAGCGACAACAACTTGATCTTTTTATATCCCCTTTCCTTTATGAAGTTAATTGCCGCCTCCGCGCTGCCGCCGGTAGCCAGAGCGGGATCTACGACTATGCAGGTGCCGTCTATGCAGTCTTTGGGAAGTTTGCAGTAGTATTCGTGCGGTTCAAGCGTTTCTTCGTCGCGGTAAAGACCTATATGACCTATTTTCGCCGTCGGGAAAAGCGCGGTCAATCCGTCTACCATTCCTAAGCCCGCCCTTAAAATGGGAACGATTGCGATAGGTTCGGTTATGACGGGCGATTTGAATTTAGAAAGCGGAGCCTGAATTTCCACGTCGGTGGTAGGAAGATCTCTGAACGCTTCGTAACCCATAAGCATCGCGATTTCGGAAACGATTTCCCTGAACTCTTTGGTGTTGGTCGTTACGTCGCAGAGATGCGTTATCTTATGCGCGATAAGCGGGTGATCGAGAAGCGTTACGTTTTTCATATAGTCTTGCATGGTTTTTACCTCTGTCTTGTTTTCCTTACGGTATTATACCATTTCGGAAAAAATTTTTCAATAGTTTATATAAAAATTCCGCCGCTTTTTTCGCGGCGGAATTTTTTCGTTTTAAGTTATACCGCTTTATTTTCTTCGGTTTCGGCTTTTTCGCCCTCGAATTTCATATCCGGGAGGTTTTCCTGTATCGCGCCGTTTTCGACTTTGTCTTTACCGCTGTGCGTGATAAGATTTACGAGTATACCGACTATCATCGCAACCGCAAGCGAAGTCACCTGTACGAGCGGGTTGCCGGTGAGTTTGTTCGTACCGAAGTTAAGCACTACTCCGCCGATACCGATAACGAGTATCGCCGCCGCGGGATAGAGGTTTCTGTTATCCGAAAGGTCTACGTCTTTAAGCATTTGCAGACCGCTTACCGAGATGAAGCCGTACATCGCTATGCACGCGCCGCCCATTACGCATTTCGGAAGCATATTGATTATCGCTACGAAGGGCGAAACGAAGGATACTGCCATACACATAATCGCAGTGGTAAATATCGTCATAGTGGAAGCGTTTTTCGAAAGCGCGACGCAACTTATCGATTCACCGTAAGTGGTGTTCGCGCAGCCGCTGAAGAACGCGCCTACCATCGAGCCTACGCCGTCGCCGAGAAGGGTATTGTGAAGACCGGGGTTTTCGAGAAGGTCTTTTTCTACTACGTTGGAAAGGTTTTCGTGGTCGGATATGTGCTGAGCAAGTTCGACTACCGCGATGGGAACGAAGAGTACCGCAAGGTTACCTATCATCGCTCCGTCCACTTTCGCGTATTGACCGTTGGTTCTTATGGCTTCAAGGAATGTGAATTTGGGATAATCGAAGAAACTCTGGAATCTTACGGGGCTGAAACACTCTTTTATGGGGGTGAAATCGACTATTCTCATTTCCTTGCAGAACGCGCTGTCGTTGATATATCCGAAGCCCGTGATTACCATTGCGAAAGCGAGACCCGAACCGATACCGATTATGAACGGAATGAGTTTAGCCATGCCCTTACCTTTGACCGAAGCAAGTACGATTATCACGAAAGTAAACAAACCCACGAGGATGTACCAGAGGCTGTAATTCTCTCCGCCGTTGGTCATCATCCAACCGCCTGCCGTTCCCGAAAGGGAAAGACCGATTATCGCAAGGACAGGTCCGATTATTACGTGAGGAAGAAGTTTCTTTATCCAGCCCGCGCCTACGAGTTTGATGATTATCGCGATTACGACGTACACGAGCCCCGCGAACGCCACGCCGATAATTAAACCCCAGTAACCGTAGTTATTGGTTGCCGCCGCGATTAACGCGCCGAGGAAGGTGAACGAAGAGCCGAGGAAAACGGGGCTTTTGAATCTCGTAAACAATAAGTATACGATAGTTCCCGCGCCGGCGCCGAACAACGCCGCAACCGGGTCGCATTTAAGACCCGCCGCCGATACGAGTATCGGAACGAGTAAGGTCGCCGCCATGATGGCGATCATCTGCTGGAAAGCGAACACGAGGTTCTTGCCGAACTTAGGTCTGTCTTTGATGCCGTAAGTAAGTTGCATGGTTACTACTCCTAAAAATTTTTTCTTTTGAAAAATCTTCTCGGTTCGCTTCGCTATCGCATAAAAAAACGCCTTGCCTATCTATGGCAAGACGTGCTTTTTGCATAAGTTAAATTCGCCGATCTTGCCGATATCTCTGTATCGCCTTAAAGATTTATCGTACGTATGATACCACACAGAAAATCTTATGTCAACGAATTTACGCTATGTGTTTAATTTTTCACAATTATAATTGGTTTTGCGTTCGTTCACCCTTTCGGAAACTCATCCGTCAATTTCGCTACGCTCATTGCCACCTTCTCTGCAAAGAGAAGGCAAGGAAAAGTACGTCATTGCGTCAATGCCGGGCGGGGTTATTCAACGTCGCCGTAGCCGTCGGGGTTCTTCGTCTGCCAGTTGAGAGCGTCGCGACACATGTCGTCGAGCGTCTTTTCGGCTTTGAACCCGATTAACTTTTCGGCTTTGCCCGGGTCTGCGTAACATTCGGGAATATCGCCCGCGCGGCGCGGGTCTATAACGTAAGGTATTTCTTTACCCGCCGCTTTCGAGAACGACCTGATCATTTCGAGTACGCTGTAACCCTTGCCCGTTCCGAGGTTTACTATATAAAGCCCCGAACCTTCGAGCAACTTTTTAACCGCAAGAACGTGTCCCCTTGCGAGATCGACCACGTGAATGTAATCTCTTACGCCCGTTCCGTCGGGAGTGGGATAGTCGTTGCCGAAAACGTGCACTTCTTTGAGTTTGCCCACCGCCACTTTCGTGATATACGGGCAGAGATTGTTCGGTATTCCGTTGGGATCTTCGCCGATAAGCCCCGACGGGTGAGCCCCGATAGGATTAAAGTAACGAAGAATCGCTATGTTAAACTCCTTGTCGGCTTTGGCGAGATCTTTCAATATATATTCTATAAAGAGTTTGGTCGAGCCGTAGGGGTTGGTCGTCGAAAGCGGAAAATCTTCCGTAATAGGCACCGTATGCGGATTGCCGTAAACCGTCGCGGACGACGAGAATACGAGATTTTTGCAGTTGAATTCTCTCATTACGTCAATCAGCGCAAGCATTCCGTAGATATTGTTTTCGTAATATTCTATGGGTTTCGCGACCGATTCGCCTACCGCTTTATAACCCGCAAAGTTGATAACCGCGTCAATCTCGTTTTCGGTAAATACTTTGCGCATCGCGTTTTTATCGCAGACGTCGTACTTATAAAACTTTATTTTTTTGCCGACGATTTGTTCAACCCTTTTAACCGCTTCGAGTTTGCTGTTGTAGAGATTGTCTACGACCACGACGTCGTAACCTGCGTTTATAAGTTCGATCGTCGTATGGCTGCCGATGTAACCGGCTCCGCCCGTAACCAGAATAGTCTTCATTTTTTTGCCTTCTTTATTTCAATATTATATTTATATGCGTTTTCTTACCCTTGTGGAGTACGAAACTGCCTTTTTGCTTCAATTCTTCGGGAATATCGAGATTACCCGCGGTAAGTTTGATTTCGTCGAGCGTAACCCCGCCGCCCTCGATAAGTCTTCTCGCTTCGCCCTTCGATTTGGCGATACCCGCCGCCACCATTACGTCGGGAACGCTCGTCGCGCCCGAAATTTCGACCGTGGGCATATCTTCCGTGTTTCCGCCGAATGCCGCCTTAGCCTGCTTCGCCGCGAGTAAAGCCTTTTCTTCGCCGTGTACGAGTTTCGTTACTTCGTAAGCAAGCCTTTCTTTAGCCGCGTTCATTCTCTCGTCGTTGTATTTCGTGAGTTCGGCGATTTCGTCCAGATCCATAAACGTAAGCAGGCGCATACATTCGGCGACTTTGCAGTCCTCTACGTTTCTGAAATATTGATAAAAATCGTATACGGAGCATTTGTTTTCGTCAAGCCACAACGCGCCCTTCTGAGTTTTACCCATTTTCTTGCCCTCGCTGTTAAGAAGTAGCGTACAGGTAAGGCAATAAGCCGGTTTGCTCTCTTTGCGGCGTATAAGATCCACGCCCGCGAGCATATTCGACCACTGATCGTCGCCGCCGAGTTCGAGTTGACAACCGTACTCGCGGTTAAGGTGCAGAAAGTCGTAACCCTGCATAAGCATATAGTTGAATTCGAAGAAAGTCAAACCCTTTTCCATACGCTGCTTGAAGCATTTTGCGGTGAGCATTTCGTTTACCGAAAAATACACGCCTATATCCCTTAAAAAGTCGATATAGTTAAGGTCTAACAGCCAGTCCGCGTTGTTGGCGATTATCGCGCCGTTTTCGCCGTCGAAATCTATAAATCTCGACATCTGCTTTTTGAAGCAGGCGATGTTGTGGTCGATGGTTTCCCGCGTCATCATCCGACGCATATCGCTTCTGCCCGACGGATCGCCTATCATACCGGTTCCGCCGCCGAAAAGGGCGATAGGTCTGTGTCCGCAACGCTGCATCCACGCCATTGCCATAATGGGAATATAATGCCCTATATGCAGGCTGTCCGCAGTAGGATCGAAGCCGACGTAAAACGTCAGACTTTTTTCGTCCATAAGTTTATGCAGTTCTTCGCCGTAAACGGTCTGTTTGATAAATCCCCTTTCCCGGAGAATATCCATTGCGTTTTTCATAAAAACCTCTCAAAAACGTCTTTTCGTACATCGTGGGGTTACCCCGCTCGGAGATATTTTACCATTAAATTTTAATAAATGCAATCAAAAAGTTTGATATAATAATTGAAAAAACTTTTACTTTATGTTATAATACCGAAGTAAAGTCGATTCCGACTCGGAAAAAGACTCGTTTTCAACGAAACACGAAAATATTTTGGAGGCATTTTATGCAGTATTCAAACGAAGTAAACGAAATGGTCTGCGTTGCCAAAGGTCCCAAACACGGTCCCGCTCCGATTCCCGAAGAAGGAAAGTGGATAGAGGCTAAACAGATCGGCGACATCAGCGGCTTCACTCACGGCGTAGGCTGGTGCGCTCCCCAACAAGGCGCGTGCAAACTTTCGCTTAACGTTAAAAACGGCGTTATCGAAGAAGCGCTCGTCGAAACTATCGGTTGTTCGGGTATGACCCACTCCGCGGCTATGGCTTCGGAAATTCTTCCCGGCAAAACCATTCTCGAAGCGCTCAATACCGACCTCGTATGCGACGCTATCAACACCGCTATGAGAGAGTTGTTCCTGCAAATCGTCTACGGTCGTACTCAATCCGCTTATTCGGACGACGGCCTGGTAGTCGGCGCGGGACTCGAAGATCTCGGTAAAGGTCTTCGCTCGCAGGTCGGCACTATGTACGGCACGAAAGCCAAAGGCACGAGGTATCTCGAAATGGCGGAAGGCTACGTTACCCGTATGGCTCTCGACGAAGATATGCAGGTTATCGGCTACGAATTCGTTTCGCTCGGCAAAATGACGGACTTTATCAAAAAAGGTCTTACCCCGAACGAAGCGTACGAAAAAGCAAAGGGTCATTACGGCAGATTCGACAATGCTTTCAAGTACATCGACCCGCGTAAGGAATAAGGAGGTAACAGTATGTCTTTATTTGAAGGATATGAAAGAAGAATAGACAAAATCAACGCTACCCTTAAAGAATACGGGATCGGTTCCGTCGAAGAATGTAAGGAAATCTGCCTTGCAAACGGCATCGACTGCGACGATATAGTAAGAAGCACTCAACCTATCTGCTTCGAAAACGCCGTATGGGCTTACACCGTAGGCGCGGCTATCGCTATAAAGAGCGGAGCGAAAAAGGCTTATCAGGCAGCCGAAAAAATCGGCGTAGGTCTTCAATCGTTCTGTATCCCCGGCTCGGTTGCCGAAAACCGTAAAGTAGGTTTGGGACACGGCAATCTCGGCGCAATGCTCCTTTCGGAAGACACCGATTGCTTCTGCTTCCTTGCGGGCCACGAATCTTTCGCGGCTGCCGAAGGCGCAATCAAAATCGCCCTTAACGCCAACACGGTAAGAAAGAAACCTTTGAGAGTTATTCTTAACGGTCTGGGCAAAGACGCCGCTATGATCATTTCGAGAATCAACGGCTTCACTTACGTGGAAACGACTTTCGACCCCTACACCGAAAAGGTAACCGTCGTCTACGAAAAACCCTACTCCGACGGTCCGAGAGCGAAAGTTAAATGCTACGGCGCGGACAACGTTCCCGAAGGCGTAGCGATAATGAAACTCGAAAACGTTTCGGTTTCGATTACCGGTAACTCCACCAACCCGACGAGATTCCAGCACCCCGTCGCAGGCACTTACAAAAAGTGGTGCGTAGAAAACGGAAAGAAGTATTTCTCGGTCGCTTCGGGCGGCGGCACGGGCAGAACGCTTCACCCCGACAACATGGCTGCGGGTCCGTCCTCTTACGGTATGACCGATACCATGGGTCGTATGCACTCCGACGCGCAGTTTGCAGGTTCGTCTTCCGTTCCCGCGCACGTCGAAATGATGGGTCTTATCGGTATGGGTAACAACCCGATGGTCGGCGCAACGGTAGCAGTTGCCGTTGCGGTCGAAAAGGCTATGAACAAGTAATTTTATAACCGTATAAATAACGCGAGCGGCGGAGTTGAATTTTCAACTCCGCCGCCTTATCTTTTCCGCAAAAATTATAAATTCTGTTAATATGACTTGTCATCCTGAGCAAACTTGCGAAGGATCCCCGCAATAAAGGACGGAGCGGCTTTTATAGACGGACGTACTCCTATCTTCGGAATTGTCGCGAATATCAAGGGATTGAAGAAACTGCCCGATATATCACGGCAAAACTTTGAACGCCTTTATGCCGTCGGCTTTCGCGATAATCTCTATAACGTATTCGCCTTTTTTGCCCGAAATATTCAAAGCAATCGGCTCGGTAAGCGTAAAATAGTCGCTTAAAACGCTCGTTACGTCCTTTTTAATAAGTTCCTGACCGCTCACGGCAAAATTCATTCTGTCACTTTCTATAATCTTTTTAAGTCGTAATTTATCCCCTTTCATAACCCGCTTTTTATTTTCCTCTTAATATATCCCGAAAATCCCCTGTACGCCCGCGAAAAATCTAACACTTTGCGTTTGCCCGTCAACAGATTACCCGCGAGCAACTTAAACGCTCTGCCGCTCTTTGCGTCGGGCGGAAGTTTACCCGCGTCGCGTAAAAGAATTTCGTCGTCGTCCGGTATAACCCCCGAAAGCGGCAATCTCAACGTTTCGGCAACTTCTTCGGGCGAAAGCGACAATCCGCCCGCGATAAGGTCGCCGCGGACTTTGTTTACGACTAAATTTATCTCTTTAAGCCCCGACCCGCGGAGCATTGCCGCGGTCTTATCCGCGTCGCGAAGGCTCGGCAAGTGCGCCGTGGTTACGAGCAAGGCTTCGTCCGACGCGCTGACCGCAAGACGAAAATTATCTCCTATCCCCGCAGGGGAATCGGTTAAAATAAAATCGAACGCGGAATTTAACCCCTCGTACAACTCTTTGAGCGCGTCGAAGTATTTTTTATCGTCGGGCAACGCCTTTACGCAGGGCAACACGAACGCGTTTTTACTTTCGGGACATTCGATTATCGCCTGCGCCGCCCTGCATTTACCGTCCAGACAATCGACCAAATCGTATGTAACGAGGTCCTCCACGCCCGTGGCGACGTCCAGATCGTTAAGCCCCGCGTCGAGATCGATAACGAGCGAACGCTTACCGATACACGCAAGTTTTATAGCGAGATTAGCGGCGACCGTAGTTTTACCCACTCCGCCTTTACCCGACGTAACGACTATTTTTCTTGCCATTCGGATTACCCTCCCGACCCGATTATAGCATAGGCGAAAGGCGTTTTTTTGCGTATTTTTGGCGTTATATAATAAATTTTGTCAATCTCGTTTTTTGCAACGTGGTAACCTGAAAATTTGAGTATGCCCGCTTTATAAGCCGCTCCGTCCTTTATTGCGGGGAAAAATATACTGTCATTCTGAGGCGAAGCCGAAGCCCCTCGGCAGGTCGCCGCCGCTTAAACTCGACTTTTTGCAAGATAATTTTCGGTTGCTCGAAAAAATGTCCGAAGATACGCTTAAAAACATAGTAAAAAAGTACGTTGAAATAAACGTTGCTCATCCGTTTATGGAAGGAAACGGTCGAAGTACTCGCATTTGACCGGATTTGATTCTGAAAAAAATCTTAAAAAACGTACCGATTGGAGTAAAATCGATAAAAAAGAATACCTTACGGCAATGCAAGAAATTGAGTTACAATAAAAAGCCGTAGCAGAGATTTTTGGCATTGATTTTTGATTTTCGCTGCGCTACAACCACTTGCGACGAAACTCTCGTTTGCCTTGTAAAGGCTGATTAACTAAAATAACCCGCCCGTGGGGTCTACTCCGTAGACGAAACGGGCGGGTTGTTTTTGGTAATCAATGTTTTGCGTAGCAAAAGCGAAAGTTTCCGTGCGTTTGGTATTTCGCCCGCGACGCGGGCGAAATATACGTTTTGCGAAACAAAATATATCTTCCGCAGATCGTAGCCACAAAGCGGTAATTTTACGGTTTATACTCCCGAATAAGCGGAGAAGCCGCCGTCTACGGGGATGACCGTACCCGTTACGAAGCCGCTTGCGTTATCGTCTACGAGCCAGAACAAACAGCCTAAAAGGTCGTCGATCTCGCCGAATTTTTTCATTGGCGTAGCCGCCAGAATCTTTTCGGTACGAGCCGTGGGTTTCCCGTTTTCGTCGAACAAAAGCGCGCGGTTCTGATTGGTTACGAAAAATCCGGGCGCGATCGCGTTGCAACGGATATTGCAAGGCGCGAAATGAACGGCAAGCCATTGCGTAAAGTTGCTTACGCCCGCTTTCGCCGCCGAATACGCGGGGATTTTGGTGAGCGGTCTGTACGCGTTCATCGACGATATATTTATGATATTGCCGCCCGTTTTGACCATATCTTCGGCGAACACTTGCGTAACGAGAAACGCCGAAGTGATATTGAGGTCAAACACGAATTTAAGTCCGCTTTCTTCCAGCGCGAAAAAGTCTTTTACGCCCGTGGTGTCGGGGAACATATATTCGTTGTCGCAAGTTGCTTTGGGATTATTCCCGCCCGCGCCGTTGATAAGTATATCAACCTTGCCGAAAGCCTCTTTAACCGTCTTATACGCCTCTTTTATGCTCTCTTTATCAAGACAGTTGCAACGGATAGCCAAAGCGTTTTCGCCTATTTCGGAAGCGATTTTTTCGGCGGCGTCGTAGTTGATGTCGAGAAGCGCGACGTTCGCGCCCTGCGTAGCCAAAGCCTTTGCGAACTCGCCGCAGATTATTCCGCCCGCTCCCGTTATAACGGCGGTCTTACCGCCTAAATCTATACTGAAAGGTATCTTCATAATTTTTTCTCCTTTTTCAAATCTTTTTCTACCGCTTCGAACACGCCCGTAAGGTACGCCGCGCCGAGGGCTCTGTCGTAAAGTCCGTACCCCGGTTTTGCGTCTTCGCCCCATATATTTCTGCCGTGGTCGGGTCTTAAATAGCCGTCGAAGCCGTTTTCTACGAGCGCGCGGACTATTCCGTAAATATCTACGTTACCGTCGCCCGTCCGGTGTCCGTTTTCGTAGAAATCGGTTTCGGAAGTATACTTTAATTGTCTTAAATGAGCGAAATAGATACGCTTTGCGTATTTAGCCGCCATTTTCGGCAAATCGTTGAATCTGCCCGCCCCCAGACTGCCCGTGCAGAACGTTATTCCGTTATGCTTATCCGGCACGGCGGCGAAAAGTTTGTCGTAGTCCTCTTCTCTGCCGACTATTCTCGGCAAATCGAAGATATCCCACGGCGGATCGTCGGGGTGAATAGCCATATTCACGCCTGCCTCCTCGCACGCGGGCATGATAGCGTTAAGAAAGTATACGAGATTTTCAAAGAGTTTCTCGTGAGTCATACCTTCGTACGCTTTCAGAAGTCCGTTAAGTTCGTCGGGGGTGTAACTTTCGTCCCAACCGGGCAGACGAAGATTGCGTTTGTCGAGTTTTTTGAAATCGGCTTCCGAATAAGAAAGCGACGTCGAACCGTCGGCATGCTTATAGTATAAATTCGTCCTGAACCAGTCGAAAACGGGCATAAAGTTATAACAAACGCACTTAACGCCTATTTTACCGCAGTTGATTACGTTCTGCTTGTACGCCTCGATATATTTATCGCGCGTCGGCAGTCCGAGTTTTATATCCTCGTGTACGGGGATACTCTCTATAACTTCGGTTTCAAGCCCCGCTTTCGCGGCGAGATCTTTGAGTTTCTGCAATTTTTCTACCGGCCACACGTTGCCGACCGGTTCGTCGTATACGGCGGTAACCACGCCCGTCATACCCTGAATCTGCTTTATGTAGTTAAGGGGTATGCAGTCGTTTTCGCCGTACCAGCGGAATGTCATTTTCATAGTTTTTCCCTTTAAGTCTTATCGTCTTTCTCGACGATAAAACCTGCTTATATAATACTATAAACCACAAAAAAAATCAACGGTTTTCTTTCCGTCGATTTTTATCTTTTTGCAATATATGCCGCCGCGACGATTAAAACAACGGCGCGAACGGATCCATTATTATTTTGCCCGCTTTTTCGAGTACGTTGAGTTTAAGCGACTTATCGTCCGCAGGCGTACACTCGGTTTCGAAGAGATTATCGAAATCGTCTTTTACCTGCCCTACGGCTTTTTCGTCGGTGAATATTATTCCGCACTCGAAGTGATGCACGAACGAGCGGTAATCGAGATTTACCGTCCCCGCGAACGCGAGTTTTCCGTCGCATATCATCGTCTTGGAATGTACGAATCCGTCGCGGTAGAGATATATCTTCACGCCCGACTTTTTAAGCAGCGAACAATAAAATTTGGTCATTATATATATCGTCTTTTTATCGGGCTTCTGCGGGATTATAAGCCTTACGTCCACGCCGCGCCGCGCGGCGTTTGCGAGGGCGTTTCTTATATCGGTATCCGCCACGAGATACGGGCAAGCGAAATATATATACTCTCTCGCCCCGTAAATAGCGTTCAGAAAAGTCGTTTCGGATATGTGTTCGGTCGTTATAGGCGCGGGCGAGTCGCCGAAAGGCATGCAATAGCCGTCGCTTAAAAACTTTTCGTGCTCACGGCAGATAAAGTCGTTTTCGTTTATCGGCTTGCCGCTTACGTTGAAAATCTGCGTAAACAGCCTTACGAAACTGTCTACGGGTTTACCCTTTACCATAACGCCGCTGTCAAGCCAACGCCCGTACGGATGCGTTACGTTGATATATTCGTCTGCGATATTCACCCCGCCCGTAAAGGCGATTTTGCCGTCCACGACGACGATTTTTCTGTGGTCGCGGTTATTGTGGATAATCGACACGACGGGTATGAATTTATTGAATTTCCGCGCGTCTATACCCTCTTTGCGGAGTTTGCGATAAAACCCCGAAGCGACTTTGGTAACGCTGCCCACGTCGTCGTACACGAGATATACCTTTACGCCGTTTTTCACTTTATCGAGCAGAATTTTATGCACGGCGTCCCACATAACGCCTTCCTGAACGATAAAATATTCTATGAAGATATACTTTTCGGCGGACGAAAGGGCTTTTTTGAGTTCTTCGAAGTACCTTTCGCCCGACGGCAGATATTCTATATCGTAATCGTCGTACACGGGTAAAGACGTAACGCCCCGAAGGTATTTGAACGTGCCTGCAAATTGCGGCTCGTCTTTATAAAGATTTTTGACGATTCTTTCCTGTTCGTAATATCCGTCGTCCTTCTCGTGATATACCGCCGAGAATTTCTTTCGCATACGGCGGCTTAAATGTACGTTTCCGAACGTCAGATAGCACATCGCGCCCGCGTAAGGGAAAGCAAGACACAGGATAATCCACGGCAGTTTATACACCGCCGCGGTTTCCTTATTTATTAAACTTACGAGCAATATACCGCCTGTAACGTAAGTCGCGATCCATATCCAATGCCGATAAGAGCCGAGTTTGTTTAGTCCTATCCAGATACCTATCCAGATAGCCACGGCTTGCAGGATTATCGAAAGCGCGATAACGGTAAATCTCGAAAATATCAGTCTTTTGTCATGCTTTTTCTTCATGTGGTCGTTACGTGGTATTCCTTTCCGGGAACTCATCCGTGTTCTTCGTTGACGCCTTCCTTGCAAGGGAAGGCAGGCGCGCGATACGTCGTTGCGGGTGTACTTTATATTATTTTGCCAAAAGAGCGAATAATTTATCCGTAACGGCGGTCGGATCTTCTACCGTAAGACCCGAAATCAACCTGCCCGCCTGATACAATACTTCGGCGTAATCGGTAAGTCCGTCGGCGTTTTCTGCGTATACGGCTTTGAGTTTTGCGTATAACGCGTGATTCGAATTGAGTTCGAGTACTTTGTTCGCCTTAACTTTTTCTTCCGCGCCGGGCATGGAGTTGAGTACCTTTTCCATTTCGAGCGAAACTTCGCCCTCGCTCGACAGACAAACCGCGTGATCGCCTATCGAAGTGGAAACTTTAACCTTGCTCACCTTGTCGCCGAGCGCGTCTTTGATTTTGGCGAGCATATCCTTATCCCGTTCGGTTATTTCGTCGTCTTCCTTGCTTGCCGAAACTTCTTCGCTCAGAACGTTCTTAAAGGTCTTGCCGTCGTATTCTCCGAGCATCTTTACCGCGAATTCGTCCACGTCGTCCGTAAAGCACAATACGTCTTTACCGTCTTTAAGGGCCTTTTCGCACTGCGGTAACGCTTTGACCGCCGCCACCGTCTTGCCCGAACCGTAATAAATCGTCTTGTCGTCTTCGCCGAGAGCCGAAACGTACTCTTTGAGCGTAACGTATTTGTCCTCTTTCGCGGACTTGAACATTACGAGATCCTGCAGAAGTTCTTTGTTCATTCCCCAGCCGGAGTACAGACCGTATTTGAGTTGAAGCCCGAATTTTTCAAAGAATTTATCGTAATTCTCCCTGTCGTTCTTCTGCATGTCGAGAAGTTCGTTTTTAATCTTCTTTTCGAGATTGGAAGCGATAAGTTGAAGTTGACGGTTATGCTGTATGGTTTCACGCGAGATGTTAAGCGTGAGTTCGCTGTCAACGAGCCCTTTTACGAAACTGAAACAATCGGGAAGCAGATCTTCGCAGCGGTCTGTAATAAGCACGCCGTCGGTGTAGAGTTTAAGACCTTTTTCGTAGTTCTTGCTGTAATAGTTGTAAGGCACGGTGGACGGAATATACAACAGAGCCTTATACGTTACCGCGCCTTCGGCAGACGTGTGAATATAGCGTAAGGGGGCTTCGTAATCGTAAAAATTATCCTGATAGAATTTGTCGTATTCTTCTTTGGTGATTTCGTTTTTGTTCTTCTTCCACAACGGAACCATGGAGTTAAGAGTTTCCCATTCTTTGTAACTCTCTCTTTCTTTGCCCGCCTTTCTGTCCTCTTCGCTCTGTTCCTTGTACTTCGTAACCTGCATTTTGATGGGGTAACGAATATAATCGGAATATTTTTTGACGAGATTTCTTATCTCGTATTCCTGCAAGAATTTGGAATATTTATCGTCGTCGGTGTCGGGTTTTATATGCAGGATAATTTCCGTGCCGCGGTCGGCTTTGTCGCAGGGCGCAATCTCGTAACCTTCCGTGCCGCTGCTCGTCCAGACGTTTGCCTCTTCCGAGCCGAACGCTTTCGATTTTACTTCTACTTTATCCGCAACCATAAACGCGGAATAGAACCCCACGCCGAACTGACCGATTACCGAAACGTCTTCTTTGTCTATATCCTTGTTTTCTTCCTTAAAGGCAAGCGAACCGCTTTTAGCGATAGTGCCGAGATTGTCTTCGAGTTCTTTCGCCGTCATACCGATACCGTTATCTTTTATCGTAAGAGTTCCGTTATCTTCGTCGGCGGTGATTTCTATCGCGAAGTCCTCCCTCGTAAGACCCGAAAGCCCTTCTTTCATTCCCTTGAAATAGAGTTTGTCGATAGCGTCGCTGCAATTGGAAATAAGTTCTCTCAAGAAAATTTCTTTATGAGTGTAAATCGAGTTGATCATAAGATCGAGTACTCTTTTGGATTGTGTTTTGAAACTTTTCATATACATTCGCCTCTCTTTATATAAATTTAGCAGGCAAACGCCGAAAGTGTTAGCACTCTCTTTATTTGTCTGCTAATATTATATCGCGAATATTTACCGAAATCAAGCGTTTTGCGTAACGTTTAAGTGAAAATTTTCGGCGCGCTTTTTAAGTTGCCGTATCTATCCGCAATTTTCTATTGAGAATTTTCGTAGAATTCTACACTTTTTCTCAATAACCCACCATTACATGAATGCTTTCCCTATCGGGGAAGGCATTAGTTATCTGTCATCCTAGCCACAGGTGATTGCGTTTGAACCCGCCAAAACGCCGATATTTACGTGCTTTTAGGCAAATCCGACTTCGCCCGTACGGGCGAGTACGAACAAAGCCGTCTTTACCAAAAATCATCGAAAATAGCGGTGTTTTGGTTGCCTGCAAGTCTTGCGTCGCGTTTTCAGGTTAAGACGCGGCGCGCGAACGCCTTAATATACGAATATAAGACGGTCGCGGAACAAAGTATTAGCCTGAAAACACGGCGCAAGACCGAGTTCAAACACAATCACCTGTGGCTAAGCAAACCTGCGAAGGATCGCCTGGAAAGGCAAAACCTACGGACTTGATATTGCCGTAATATATACCCCGCGGTAATTCACCCTGCCGGGAGTATGCTCTCCCGTTGAGGCGGGGAAGGCAGAGAAATAATAAAGGCGGTCGGATGACCGACCGCCTTTCGCGCGAATGCCGTTTGATTAAAAACGGACGTTATTTGGTTTTCCAGGTAATACTCTTATTATCGGCGTCGACGGTCCAGTAATTATCCGTCCAACCGGTTGCGGGGAAAGCGGCAAATGTATCGCCGGTTTCTTCCGTCCCGTCGGAATACCGTAAATACGCGTAATACGGGGTATTTCCGCCGCCGAGTCCGACGTAATCTAAATAACCCATTTCCGAACGAACAAGTTTGCCCTTATTGCCGTCTCTGAAATCTTTTTTCATACCTATAACGGCTACGTTATTCATAACGGAAAGGTTATCGAACGCGCCTATTATACATTGACTCTTTCCCGCAGCCCATGCGGCATCGGATATTACGCTTAAGTCGATTACGACGTTGGTCAGAATCGCATGACTGAACTTGTCGTTTTCGGTACTCGTAAAGAAGGGGCCGCATAAGACGCTTGCCCAACCCGAACTGGGGGCTGTGCCCGTGCCGTCGGACGCAAAACCGGTAACGGCGGAATATCTGACGTAAATATTTTCAAAAACGCCGTTTCCGCAATATACCAGGGATTCGTTATTCCCGAGCGCAAGGTCGGTAAACGCTACGTTTTTAATAATACCGCCGTCTATTTTATGAATAAAGCCGGAACCGTACTTCGGAACGGTAAGCACGAGTTTCTTAATCGCGTATCCGTTACCGTCGAACGTTCCTTTGAACGCATAAGTTACGCCGAATCTGTAATCTTTTGCCGCTTCCTGAGACGCGCCGTACGAAGTATACCATTCGCCCGCTTCGACGTCTGCGCCGAGGCGATAATAACCGCCGCCTTGCATAGTTGCGGAATCCGCGTAGTTTTTCAGCGATTGTAAAGTCGCCTTATCGCTTATGGTTTTGGTAATAACAAGCATAGGAACGGTTATTTCGCAATCGGTCGCTTCGCCTTCGATTTTTACTTTTAATTCAACGTTCCCGTACGTGCCGCTTACCGGAATTACGGAAGTATTGAAAGAAAGTACGCCGCCGTTTATAGTCGCCGTGCCAAGGCTTACTCCGTTCAAAGTTAATTCCGCTTCGGAAGTTTCGTTATAAACGGTCGTCAGGTCGATGGTTTTATCGACGCCCGCCACCGTAACGACTCCGCCGTCAGCCGTAGCGTTAAGGTCTATTTCGGTAGTCGTATCAAGAGCAGATTTAACGGTCTTTTTCGATACCGTGACGGTTATTTCGACGGGATTAGCCACGTCGAAGATATTTTTCGAGCAAATCGTAAAGGTTGTACCGACCGCTACGCTTTCGTCAACGGTAATAACGCCGTTTTCAAGCGTTACGCCTTCGGGCGTATTTTCACCGAGATACAGCAGGCAGTTTGCCGGAACCGCAAATTCCGCGCTCGCTCCGACTTCGACAAACGAAGCCGATTTGGTAAATTCGGCGGATTTGCTATAAGCGGTCATACCCTTAAACGTAGGTATTCCGCCTTCCGCGCCCGACCAGAAGTCAACGTCCCAACCGCTCGCCGGAAGAGCAACGCCGTTAGAGGAATCGTCATCAGCATAATAAACGTATATGCCCGCTTTCGCACCGTTATTCCACGACCAAGCCGCATCGCACACGATATTAAATCTCTGTCTATTTTCTTTCCCGTCTACCATAACCAGAGTGTTGATTTTAGATCTGTTCGCTCCGATAAGCGCGACGTTGGTGAGCGAGGAACTCTTATCGATATTACCGAACAAGGCTCTCGTAAAGGTCGCGTCCCCCCAGAAATATTTATCGATGTCCGTACTCGTTACGTTATAGGTTTCGTTATAATCTACGACGATATTTTTCATCGTAACTTGCGCCGGCGTATTAGACTTGGCGAAGAAAATCGTAGTGTAATTACCGCCCCAACCGCCGCTGACGACGTTATAGTAGTTGCTGTAAGCGGCAATTCCCACCTTGGAAAGTTTTATATATACGTTTTCAAAAATACCCGTACCTTCATAGGTAAGCCCGCTGCCGCTGGATAAAGTAAAATCGGTAAACGCAATATTCTTAATTGTTCCGCCGTCCATTCGTTGAACGAAACCGCCTTCTACACCGGAAAGCAAAAGTTTATCAACGGCGTAACCGTTGCCGTCAATCGTACCCTTGAAAGGATATTCCGTACCTATTCTGTAATCGGCTGCGTTATCTTTCAGATACCAATATCCGACGTTTACGTTTGCGCCGAGGCGATAATAACCGCCGCCTTGCATGGTTTCGCTGTCTGCGTAAATTTTAACCGATTGTAAAGTCGCTTTATCGCTTACGGTTTTGGTTATAATAAGCGCAGGCGCGACGAAGTCGTAATCGACGGTGTCTTGGGAAAATTTGATTCCGAGTTTTACGTTGCCGTAAACCGTTACGGGGATAACGCCTTTAAGAGTGATTTTGCCGTTTACGACAGCCGCGTTATATTCGGTTTCGTTTACGGTGAGTTTAACGCCTTCTGCGCTTTCGCTATATACGGCGGAAATATCGAGTTCGCCTGCGGTGGCGGAAACCGTTCCGTCTTCGCCTACGGCAGCCGCAAAGTCAACGGTGGAATTAGTAGTCCGTTCGCCGGTTACCTGCTTATGTCCGCAAGCGCAGGTTGCGGTTACGATACCGTCGTTTTCGACTTCTTCGCCGAATTTATGAGTCGCAACGATAGAAGCGACCTTATACGCGGAGAGATAATTTTCGCTTTCCGCCGCAGTGGCTTTTACGTAATAAGTCTTGCCCGCTTCAAATTTGAAATCCTCGCCGAGTCCGTCTATGGGATAGAAATTAACGTTATCGATCGAGTAAGCGTAAGTTATCGCCCCTGCAACGGAAGTCGCGTTAAATTCGGTAGGAACGGCGTCTCCGCAATGAATTTCTTCGCCGTCGAGCGAGAAAGTAACTTCGTTTGCCGCTTTCGCGATCACGACTTTGAAAGAACCTTCGGTCGCACCGGTGTGATTATTATCTACCGTTACTCTGTAATAAACGGTATATTCGCCGGCGTTCGTCGCCGCGGGAACGTCCGCGCCCCATTCGCCGTCGCCGAGTTTATATTCGAGCGTAGCGTCGCTTACGCTGCCGGCGCTTACGAGAGCCTGCGCGTTGCCGTTATAAACGAGTTCCGTTTTCGCGGTCGGCGCGGTTACGGTTGCCGCCGCTTTCGCGATAGTTACATTTACTACCGACAAATTGCTTTCGATGTCAATATGGTTCTTGTCGCCCTTTAATCTGAAATAAACGACGTATTCGCCCGCGTTGGTGGCGCTGGGGATATTTTCGCTCCATTCGCCGTCCGCGCCGAGTTTGTATTGTAGAGTTCCGTCGGCGCTTTCGCCCGCGGTAACGAGCGCTTGCGCTTCGCCGTTATAAGTGAGTTGATTTGCGGCGGGATTGCTCGTAATCGCCGAATGTGCTTTCGCTATCGTGAATTTAAGAGTTTGGGTCGCGCCCGCGTAGTTTTTCGTTTCCGCAACGGTAGCCTTTACCCAGTAGTCGCCCGCGTCGGTAGGCACGGTTTCGCTATAAGTTCCGTTTTCGCTCGTTGCATACGTGAACGTAGCCGTACCGAATTTCGCCGTAGCGGTCGGTTCGTTAGCCGTTTCGCCGTAAGTCCAGCCCGCAAGAACCATACCCGTGATTTCGTTGGTCGCCTGAGCGATGGTTACCGAAATTTCGGTTTCGGCGGTATCGCTATGCGATTCGTCGCCGACTACTTTGTAATATACTTTATAATCGCCTGCGTCGGTCGCCGCGGGAATAGTCGTACCCCATTCGCCGTCGCCGAGTTTATAGTTGAGCGTTCCACCGTTTGCCGCGCCTGCCGTAACGAGTTCCTGCGCGCTGCCCGTATAAACGAGCGTTTTCGCCGCGGGAGCCGTCGTAATCGTGGCGGCCGCTTTCTTTATTTCAAATTGAGCGGTTTTAATCGCTCCGTCGTAGTTCGTCGTACCTTCTACGGTCGCTTTTACCCAATACTTACCTACCGCGGTAGGAACGGTCGCCGTATACTCGCCGTTTTCGCTCGTCGCGTACGTGAACTCGGGCGTTCCGAATTTCGCCGTCGCGGTCGGTGTCTTCGGCGTTTCGCCGTAAGTCCGGTCGTCAAGGGTCAAAACCGTAATTTCGTTGCCCGCTTTCGTTATGGCGAATTTAAGCGTAACTTTGGTCTTGTCGTCCGCGTCGGGAGTAGTCCACTCGTACTTCTTCGTATCCGTAAGCGTAAGAACCACGTCGTATTCTCCGACGTTCGTTCCGCCCTCGTTTACGGTTACTTCGTAAGCCTCGTTTTCGGCTACCGTCGCCGTCTGATTACTGCCCGTATAAGTCTTTGACGCTATTACGGGAGAATCGAGTTTCGTCTTTTTCGGCTCTTCGGTTTTCTTGCACGCGGTTATTACACCGAGCGAAAGAGAAACCACGAGCGCGATTAAGAGCACTTTGAGAGATTTTCTCATCGTTTTACCTCCAGATATTTTTCAGTTTTTATATTTCGCGCAAATTACTTTGCGATCGATAACTCTACGCTCTCCCCGTCGGGAAAGGCTACGATATAGGCTTCCCGGAGAGGCTACGATAGTAGGACAATATCCGTTAAATGACTTTCTCGTCGTCAGACGAGAAAGGGGTACCCCTTTCTGCTTTTTTGTTTACGCTCCGCGGTAATCCACCCTTCCGGGAGATTCTTCACTACGTTCAGAATGACACTTGTCATGTTGAGCATAAGCGAAACAGCCCCTGGAAAGGCAAAACCTACGGACTTGATATTACCGTGGCATACACTCCGCGGTAATCCACCCTTCCGGGAGTATGCTCTCCCGTTGAATCGGGAGAGGTGGCACGCACGGCGTGCCGAAGAGGGGGCGACCTGCCTAGGGGGCTTCGGCTTCGCCTCAGAATGACACTTATATCAAGTAGGTCATTGCAATGAGGCTTCGTAAGCCGAGCGGGTTGCGTAAGGATGAACGTTCTTCGCGTTTACGCCGAACCACTCGCTCGCGTTGGCGACGGTACATTTATTCGACGAACCGTCCGTCGCAAGTCCTCTTATGCCGATTACCGCTAAACCGTCGAAATAAATATTCGTTTTAGCGTTCGGCGAATATATCTTGCCGAGCGCGCACGATAAGTTATAATTCTTGACTCCCGTCGCCGTCGGATCGGCAGCCACCGTATTTACGATATAAATTTTATCGATTTCTGCGTTGGCAGAGCCTATTTTACCGAGCAGAAGCGAATTTTCGCAAGTCTGTTTGTTATCTTCCCAACTCGTAAACGCGGCTTCGACGTCTACGTTTTCGATCCTTCCGCCGAAAGCGTTCGCGCAAAGAAATTGCGATTTCGTTTCTTTCGCTTCGCCTTTAAGCGTCAGATTTTTAATCGTTGCGCCGTTGCCGAGCCTGTATATCAAAGCGCCGTCGGCAAGCGTAACGAAATTCGTTATTTTATGGTTTCGTCCGTCGAATACGCCCTTGAAAACGTATTCGTTACCGCCGTAACCTATCGAATATTCTTTCGACCATTCTTCGGTAAGCGTTATATCCGCGCACAGCATAAAATATCCGTAATACGCCTTTTCGTAGTCGTTCGCGACTAAATAATCGTTGAGCGATAAGAGATCGGTCTGACCGGTAATCATCTTGCCGTATACGGTTACTTCTAAAAGCGTATCTTTGCCGTCCGCCGTAACTAAATATTGCCTGGGTTTATCCGAAGCGTCGGATTTGGTATACGACAGTCTTCCGTCCGTCAATCCGTCTGCGACTTTCCCGTAAAGGTCGGTAACGCTCGTGATATTCTGCGCGAAAGATAACGAAACTCCGGTTTCGACGTCGGTGTTAATCGGAAGATATTCCGCAGTCTTTTTACAATTATTACAGGTTGCGACGCCGTTCGCGACGTTGAAATCGTGTCCGATTGCAGGGCTGGTTACCGTCATCTTTCTGCCCGCAAAGTTATACACTTTTACTCCGCTTTGCGTACAGGTTGCCGCCTGCGAAAGCGGGTCGTCTTTCAATTCGTCCGGATCGAGCATAATAGCCCTTACGGTATTGATCTGATTTTGAGTAACCCCCGCGGAAAGCAGATAATTTTCTATTTTATCGGCAAGCGTTTCGCCCGTATACGACTGCATTGCCTTATTGAGTTTACCCCACGCAACGTAGTTGGACTTGTCATTCTGATACACTCCCGTATCGTCGAAACCCGAGGCGTCGGACTTAATCGCGCTGCGAAGTCGCGGTCCCTGTCCGCCGAAAGAGGTGAGTTCGAAGTCTTTGGTAAGATTGCGATAACTTACGCCCAGAAGTCCGCTTATCAGATAAGCGAGAGTTCCCGTTCTGTCCGCGCCGGCGTTACAATGGAAATATATCGGATAGTTGTTTTCGTCCGCAAGAACGTCGAAAATCCGTCTGAACGCCTCTTTACTGCCCGTTAACGCGGGGTCGTATTGGCTAAGCGGTATTTTATAATAATTCGCCGTCGGGTCGAATTCGCATTCGGTCTGCCCGTTGTCGTCGCTGCCGCGCAGGTCGATTTCGGTTTTTATGCCGAGATCTTCGCGCATGGTCTTTTTGCCCGCGTCCGTTATGCCGGGAGTACCTCTTGTATTAAGTTTCGCCCCGCGATAGATTTTACCGTAAACGACTTTATCGTTATTCTCGGTAGTCCAACCGCCGAGGTCGCGGATATTTCTCGCGCCCGCCACGTTGATATTACGCAAAAACGTCTTATCCGTGGTTATCGTTCCGCGTTCGGTCGCTTTGCCGCCGTTATCCGCGATTTCGTAATAATAAACGGTATCGGGGATAAGCGTTCCGCCGAAAATAAATTTACCGTCGGAATTTACACGCAATTCACGCGAGTTTTCGAGTTTATCGTTATCCGCGTATCTGAGCGAATAGGCAGCCCCTTTCGGCGTTATGGTAAGCGTGGCTTGCGTATCGTGCGACGAATTGAGATTCGCCGATATTATATTGAACTCCTCTTCGTCGGTTTCGGCGGCAAGGTAATCCCTTACTACCTTATCCGAAAGAGTAACCGTATAGGTATTATCCGAAAACTTCGGCTCTTCGCTCGGCTCGGGTTTGTCGGGGTCGGGATTTTCCAGATCGGGTTTTTCCGGCTCGTCGGGGTCGGGTTTCCCCGGCTCCGGTTTTTCCGGCTCTGTCACCGAACCGGCGTTCGACTTCACTTTGCACGCGCTCGCCGCGGGAAGCGCGGCAAGCATAGTTATAACGAGCAAAATCGTGATAATTTTTTTGAGTAACGCGTTCATTATTTAGCCTTCCAGGTTATAGTGCCCGCAGCGGCGTCAACCGTCCAGAAATTCGTGTTCCAGTTATTTGCGGGGAACGCAACGCCGTTAGTCGAGCCGTCGTCTGAATAGTTGACGTAGATGCCCGCTTTCGCGCCGTTATTCCACGACCATGCCGCGTCGCATACGATATTAAATCTCAGACCCGAAGAATCGGATTCTGTTTTAGACCCTTCTTTGGCTTTATTTGCTCCGATAACCGCAACGTTTTTAAGATCGGACGCTTTGTCTATATTGCCGAATAACGCTCTGACTTTAACGTCCGGCTTCTCCCAGAACCCTACTGCGGTATCGTGTGTGGCAGATAAATCGACTACGACGTTCGTCATCGTAACCACGGCAGGCGCGTTATCTTTACTGAAGAACGTAGAAGTATAATATCCTGCCCAACCGCCGCTGACATTATTCGTCAAAGCCGCATACGACGCAGGACCGGCTTTGGAGTATTTTACGTAGACGTTTTCAAGCGTTCCCGTACCCGTATAAGTAAGACCGCAACCGGTAGATAACGCCAGATCGGTAAAGGAAATATTTTTTATCGTTCCACCGTTTAACGTATCGATAAAACCAGAAGAACTTCCGACTTTTGCTACGCCTACGGCATCGAGAGCGTAACCAGCGCCGTCTAACGTACCTTTGAATCCGTATTTTACGCCGAACCGATAATCGGCATCGACGGACGACTCCGTCTTTCCCGTATACCAGTTACCGACTTTTATATTCGCGCCGAGGCGGTAATAGCCGCCGCCCTGCATGGTTTCGGTGTCGGTATAATTTTTAATCGCGCGGAGTTCGTCAAGCGTACCGATCGTTTTCGTTACGACGAATACGGGCGCGTTTATAAGTTTACCCTCGCTTGCGATTTTAATCGAAAGCGTTCCGTTGCCGTATACGGTAACGGGAATATTTTTTGCGTTGAACGACAGAATTCCGTCCGCTATCTCGCCCGTCTGAACGCTTACGTTTCCGATAGTAAGAGGTACGTCGGTCGCGCTGCCCGTATAAACCGAACTTAAATCGATTTCTACGTTTTTATCTGCTGCGGCAATCGTTCCGTTCGATACGGAAGCGTTCAAATCGATAGTCGCGGTCGTTTCTAAATCTACGCGTTCAAGCGGTTGCGCGACGGTAACCGTTACTTCTTCCGCGTTGGCGTAGTCGAAGATATTTCTTGCGTAGATTTTGAAAGTCGCGCCTACGGAAACGCCGTTATCGGGTACTGTTACGACGCCGTTTTCAAACGTTACGCCTAATCCTACGGCGTCGTCGCCGAGAGTTATTACGTTAAGCGCGAGCGGCGCGAATGTTGCCGAAGAACCTAATTCGATTTCGGTTACCTTTTCGGCAAAACCTTTGGCGGAAGGCGCGGTATATCCTTTGAAGAAAGGTACGCTGCCCTCGGACTTGGTTATCCAGCAATCGCCGTCCCAACCCGCAGTCGGAACCGCCGTTCCGTTAGTCGTCCCGTCGGTCAACACGATATAAACGGACTTGGATTGATTGGTTACGTAATCGGCGTATTTTTCGGGTACGCCGTAGACTACGGCGTTAGTAATCTGCGAAGCGTCCGCAACGGAAGCGAATAAGCAAATCTTATCGCCCGCCGTATTCGGATTGTTCTTGATCTTACCGTTGAAGTCGACCGTTACGTTTCTTATCGTTCCGTTATTGGTCTGATATACGCTTCCGAAAGTAGCCATATAACGCTGACCGTCGCAATCCATATTGCTATATTGAACGTAAACGTTTTCGATTGTACCCTGGTTGGAAGCGACTATCGAGTTGCTGCCGGAAAGGTTTACTTCGGTGAACGCGATGTTTTTCAACGTCGCGCCGGACGCAATCTCCTGAATAAAGCCCGCTTTATCCCACTGTTGACCCGTTACGCCTTTAACCGCATAGCCGTTACCGTCGAGAACGCCTTCGAGAGTCGCCCTTTTCGCGGTAAACGCGGTCGTGACGGTTACGTCGTTTTTAAGAACGTAATAACCTTTTACGGTTCCGCTTGCGAAAGTATTAAATAACCCTTCGCCGTCCGAAACGTAGTTGAACGGCTGAACTTCTACGTCTACGTAGTAGAGCGTGCCGTCTATTTCGGAGAAAATAGTAAACGTAATCGCGGTCGATTTTTCCGCGTAAGCCGAAAGATCGAGTTTGATTTTATTATTAGTTACCGTTACGCCGTCGGTTTCGGTCGAGCCTTGGCGAACCTTTACCGCGGCTGCAAGATAATCGGCCGCGAATGCAAGGTCTACTTCGGCGTCTGCTTTCGCCTCGGCAAAAATAACGTCGGACGTTACGGGAGCCTCTTCGGCTTTTATAATCCTTACGGATGCGGTTGCTTCGCTGCCGTCGAGATAAGACTTCGCGCGGACGGTGATCGTTCCGTTTTCCGCTTCGCCCGTAACTTTAATCGTGTTGCCGTTTAATTCGATACCGGCGGGCGAATCGTCAATCGACAAACCTCCGTACTTATGGCTTATCGAAAGCGTAGCCGACATACCGCCGTAAAGTTTTTCGGGCGCGCCCGAAAGTTGAATCGCGGCGGTGTTTGCACAAAGCGCGTTATAGTAATTTTTAAGGAAAGGTACTCCGTTGGTCTTTTCCCACTCTTCGCCGAAGTTGGCGATTGCCGACGAGAACTCGTCGACCATCTGCTTATACGACGAAGCCGTAAGCGAACTTCCGGAGGTCTGCGCGGCGTAAGCGTTATCGGTTAAAACGACGAGATTTTCTACGTTTTTAGTATTCGTACCGATATGAAGAACTTTTTTCGCAACGGCGGACGGATGAATTTCCGCGCCGATGGCGTCTACGAAGCAATCGACTACTCTGCCGTTACCGTTATCGGTATACGGATAGAACGCGCCCATTGCTCTCGGCAATTGTCCGCCGGCGTCCTGAGTTTCTTTACCGATGCCCAAAAACTTGAATTGAATACTAACGTTTTCGATCAGTCCTCCGCCGAACGAGGTGATAAAACCGCTGTTTTCGTGAAGACCCGCATTCGTGAACGAGATATTTTTTACAACGCCGTCGTTGTTCATATATCCGACGAAACCGCCCGAAGCAGTGCCGCCGTCGCTCTTTTTCAATCTGCCTTTTACGGCCATTCCGTCGACGTTGTAACCTTTGCCGTCGAATACGCCCTTAAAGCCGAATCTCGCCGTATTCTGCCAGGTGTTGTCTTTTATGACTTCGAGATTTTTCGTATACACTTCGTCGCAATCGGTAGGCGAAACGTATTCGCCGTTATATTCTATATTTGCGCCGAGCGCGAAATAACCGTCAAGCGCGGCCGTGGAATCGAAATTGCCGTTAGTTCTCGCGATATTGCCCCATGCGTCCATATCCGCTTTGGTCTTTATAACCATCGTATAGACGTCCGCTTTCACGGCGTAGTCGTAATTCGCGGTGGAAATAACCAGATCTTTACCGTCGCCGAGATACTTCGATTCTTTGGGGAACGAAGACGCTTCAAGCGTAACTTTTCCGCCGTCGCAGGATTTTAAGACGTTTACGCCGTTATACGTTACCGAAACGACCGTGTCTTTCACCTCTTCGGGCAAGTCGAGTTCGATTCCGTGTTCTATATCGATAACGGGTCTGTAATCGAGATTCATCACCGCTTTAAGAACGCGGATATAGAGTTTTACGCCTGCCGTTCTGCCGTCTGCGGCGGTATACGTTCCCGTAAGAATCGTTTCGCCTACGCCTTCGGTCTTAAAAGTATAGATTTTGCCGTCTTTTTTCTCAAACGAGGCTACGAATTCGTCGTAGTCGTTGTCGTCTTCGTCCCACGAAATTTCGACTTCGCCGTAATCGGTTACGCCGTCGGTCGCGACGAAAGTAAGATCTTCCGCCGTTTTAAGCCCGTCGTAATCCGCAGTACAAAGCGTTACGGAGTAGCCGCCTTTTTCGGCGGTAACGTTCCCTTCGGGTATAAGCGCGATACGGCGTTCGACTACGGTCATTTTAACCGCTTTATTCACGTACTTCCCGTTGACGGTTGCCGAAACGGTGTATTCGGTTTCGCCTTCGGCCGTCGCGGTAACCGTTACCGCGCCGTTCTTGCCGCCTGCGACCGAACATATTCCTTCGGCTGCGCCGTCCGCCAAAGTCCATACGAAATTTACTTTGGTACTATCGTACTCCTTATCACCGTAATAAACGGTTACCCGCCCTTCGTATACGTCGCCCGTTTCGAGCGTCAGATCGCCGAACGCAAGGCTCGGAGCGGCGTCCGGATCGTAAATCGGATCCGTTTTACCTTTATCGTTCGTCTTGGTCGCGCAACCTGCAAAGCAAAATACGCTTATCGCAAAGAAAACGAGTAAACTTATTATAATATTACGTTTTTTCATTTCCCTACTGTCCCCCATTTTATTCAACGCCCCATTCGTAGAAGGGTCTGCCGGCGTCGGTTATCTTGAAGTGTTCCTGTTCGGTGGTGTTGCCGAGATTTTTGAAATCGTCTGCGAACGCCTGTCTTGCCGCCTTGAGTTCTTCCGCCGACGTGAACGAAGCGGGATAGTGCTGGCAAAGCACGAATCTCGGGAAAAGTTCTTCGATTAAGAGATGCTCGTACAAAGCGTCGTATCTGTCTTTGTTCGTTTCTTTCAAAGGTTCGATTTCGGCGTAAGCCTGCGCGAATATATCGAGATAGTATCTGATTGCGTCTATCGGCCAGAGAGAATCGTCGGAAATCGTTTCCGCCTGTATGTTACCCGTTACGAAACTTTCGTTGACCTGCATATTGTAGGTGATAAGGTCGAAATATTTCGTCATATACGGTTCGGCTTCGCCGAAATAATACTTGAAGAATTTGTTTTTGAGTTCCTGATAGTTTACGTTTACGTCAAACAACGCTTTACCTATTATATAGTCGCGGAGTTTGTTGAACGCGGGAATATTCTTGTTCTCCCACGTGCCGTTCATAAACATATAGTTTCCGTTGATTTCTTTGAAAAAGCGGAGTTGTTCGACGAGTTTGCTGTAATTGTTATAGGGGTACAGATAGTTATGGAAGTTCATCTGGTAGCCCCAGAGATACAAGTCGCCCTTAAGACCCGCCCACGCTTTTACCGAAGCCGCGTACATTTCGTTTTCGGGTTCGTAGAAAGAGTGCAGCCAGTTCGCCGACGACGGAGCGAATTCGTAAGCCACGTGTTCGCCGCATACGAGCATTACGGGGTTGTTTTCTTCGTCTACCGCCAATATCGCCTTGCCCTCTTCGTCGAAATCGCAACGCTGAACGGGTACGCCGTCGCCGTTTTCGTCGTAAACGAATTTGGAACCGTCTTTCTTCGAGGGGGAGTTTATACCCTGACCGTAAGAAAGCACTACTATACTGTAAACTCTTTCCGTTCCGCTTTCGGCGTAACGTCTGTCCATTTCCGCCGCAACGTCGTTGGAAAGCGCGACCATCGCGCCGGACATCGATCCGCCGTAATATTCGAAACTTTCACGGCACGCCGCGCAAGTACATTTACCCGTAGTATTGTTACCCGTAACGTCGTTCGGGCTGATACTTATAATGGAAGTAAGATCGTTTTCGGCAAGTTTTGCGATAAACGTGGTGGCAAGGTTATCTACCATAGCCGCGTATTCTTCTTTATCGCCGTGCGCCGTGAAACACGGCTGACCGATTACCTCCTCGATGCCGCGTTCGTCTTTGACGACCGCTTTGTCGGAAGAGAACCACTTCGGGTGCTTTTCAAACATCTCCGAATACCAGTCGGCGTTTTTAAGAGCGTTCTCGCCGGCAAGGTAATAATAGAAATTGTGTACGCTTCCGCCTTTCGACATAGAAAACTTCGGGTCGGTCATAGTATACGCCATACCGAATTTTTCGTCTTCGCTTATGGTCTGGTTGCCGGGCATACGGTATTCGTAGTCGGGGCGTTCGGTTATATCCATTTGCGGAAGAACTTTACCGTCTTTTTCGAATATATACATATCGTCTGCGAAGAGATCGAAACCGAAAACTTCGCGCAGTATAGCCAGAGCCGCCGTCTGCGCCGCGCTCGGCGTGTAGAACCCGACGTAAACGTCGTCGCCGACCGTCTTTATACGGTAACCTGCCGAACCGAGCGTGGAAAGAGCCGGAACCTCTACCCCTTTGCTTTCGAGAATTTCGTTAAGGCCGAAAACTATATATTTCCCGTTATCCGGGTTACACGTTCCGCTTCCGTCGATCTGAAGGTTCGCCCCCGTCGCTTCGTTTATATATTTCACGAGCGACCCCGCCGCCTTTGCGTAATTGCCGGTCGTTACTATAGAATAATTCGTCTTTCCGTTCACCACGAAGTCGCCTACGGGATTGTTCCAGTCTACGCTTACGTCGTGAAGCCTGTTGACGTCGCTTACGAGGTGTTCTTCCGCCGCCTCGACGGGATCGCCCTTCGGTTTTGCCGTCGTCTTTTGGGACGATGACGACCCGCCGCAACCGACGGCGGTGGAAATCGCCATCGTAAGAGCGGTCATTGCTATCAAAGATTTATATTTTTTCATCTGCTTTCTCTCCTTATCTTACGGTAACGACCCATTTAAGTACGGCCGCGTTGTTCGGGGTGTCGGCGTCGGCGGATTCGCCTAAAATAACGTCCTGCGCGTATACGACGAAAGTATATTCTCCCTTGATTCTCGCGATTACCGAATTGGCGTCGCCTTCGAGTTCGACGAGTTGTCCGTACGGATTTATAACGTACTTCCAGACGAGAATTCTTCCCGACGGGGTAAGGTTATCCGAAACCGTGAAGTCGGGCATTACGATTACGTCGCCTACTTTCGCGGTCTTCGTGCCGTTATTCGTGAATTTAATCGTCGGAGGAAGGTCGTCGGGTACGTCGTAAGTTATTTCGAATTCGTTTTCCTGCTCTTCTTCCATCCAGCCTACGGTTTTTATAAGGTATACCACCTTATATTGACCGTACTTGCCCGCTTTGATTTCGTAAACTTTATCGGGAATCACGTTTTGCATTTTTTTGCCTTTAACGTCGCTCACCACCTTGCCGTCGGGATCGTAAACGGTGAACGAAACTTCGGTTTCGGGCGCGTAAACGTCCGAACCTTCGGCTATATTCGTAACGAAGGTACGCCCTTTTTTAACGCTTCCGCCGTAGTTGCCGTAAAGAAGCAATGCGGGGGCTTCGTTATCGCGGTTGGCGTACGAAACGACGTTTCCGTTTACGTTCTCGATTTTATATCTCGCGTTCGCCTTATTACCGAGCGTGTTTACCGAAAGGTAAATTCTGCCCGACGGGAAACCTGTGAATTTTTCGCCGTTTTCGTATTGAGAAAGGCTTACGAAAACCGAAACGTCTTCGGTCGTGAGCGAAACGCTGCCCGCTTCGTAACCGAGCGTGAATATGTTGCCTTTTGCGAGATTAAAGTCCGCGCTGTATTCCTTAACGCCGTGATTTACCTTTTTCGAATTTACGCCGAGCGTTACTTTGACCGATTTGGAATAATCCGCCGAATCGGTAAGGATAAATTCGAACGCCGAGAAGTTCGTCAGACCGTTTACGGTCGAAAACTGAACTTCGAGTCCTTCGGCGATAAGCGGATTTGCGAAAAACCAGCCTGCCCTGTCGGAGTCCGCTTTTACGACGGAAGCAACGCCGCCTCGTCTGTATTTTTCGCCGTTTTCGTCGTTATACGACATCTCCGTATCGCCTACGAAATATTTATAACCGTATACTTTCCCGTTTTCTCTCGCGATAATCGCCGGGATTTTTACCGTTTCGAAAGCGGTCTTTCCGCTGTAATAAGTAACTTCGACTTCGTCGCCGTCGTTTCTTACTTCCGGAATAAAACGGCTGCCCGCTTTATAAATCTTTTCGCCGTTCGCATCCTTTACCTTAACGTCGGCAAGGACGGTTTTATGTTTGCCCCCCGCGTAGTCGTCCGCGTAGAGTTCCGGGAGCGTATATCCCGAACCGGATATAAACGCCATGGGCAGGGTCGCTTCGTTTGAAAACACGGGCGCGCCCGAATAAGCCGCCGTGACTTCGTAACTGCACGCGGCAACCTGACCTAAATAATCCGTAACGGTGTAAGTTACGGTATACTTACCCGCAACCTGAGGAACGAACGAATCGTCTATTTCCGTAACCGTCTTACCGAAAGTTACGGTTTTTACGACGGCAAGATTACCGCTGCCGCCGCTCGTTACCGGCTCTTTTACTTCGGTCGCAACGCCCAAAACGGCTGTTTTCGCCGCGTCCGTCGGAACTTCCGCGGAAATTTCCGGAACGTTCTTCAGCGCGCGTACGGACTTCGTTACGACGCTGACGTTTCCGAACCCGTCGGTCGCTTTATACTCTATCGTATAATACCCCGGTTTAGAAGGCTTGAACTTGCCGTCTTTAACGCCGATCGTAACGGGGTTTTCTTCGCCGTAACCGTAGAAAACGGTAGTCGTAACTTTCGCAACGCCCGTGTATTCGTCGCGCGCCGTTGCCGCGGGAACGGAATATTCCGTTCCTATCTGCGCGACCGGCATTTCGTCGTATTCGGTATCTACTTTTATATTCGGACCTTTGGGATCGACGAAATTATTGCTTCGAAGGGTTTCCGTATCGGTACCGGCAACGTAAAGAATACAGAAATTAGCGGAACTCGCGTTATAAAGCGCGCCGCTTATCGACATTCTGACCTTTCCGCTGGGAAAGCCGTTCCACGTCTGTCTGTAATAAGTCGGATCGTCCATATCGGCGATAAGCACGTCCTGCGCGTAAGCCTGATTTGTCGCCGCGTCGTACGAAAGCGTAAACGACACGGTATCGGGCGCGACGTTATAGGCGGCGCCGCTCCAAGCCGTCTGCCTCTGCGCTCTGAACGACGTGTTTTCCATAACCGAACCTACGCCGTCGTTTACGTGCAGACCTTTATTCTTTTCGTAGCCGACCATATCCTGACCGTTGCCGCCCGCCATTGCAAAGCAAACGCCGAAACCCGACTGATCGGATATATAGCGGTTGACGTGAAGACGAAGGTATACCGAATCGTCTTCGGAATCGGTCAGAGTAACCACGAATCTGCTGAAATCGGGAGTGCCTTGCTGATCGGGGGTTATAAACGCCCTGATAAGATAATCCGATTTCGTTATATCCGAAACGTCTATAAGGTTCGAAAACGTAAGCGTGTCTTTATTCGCAAGTCTTACGATAAGACCGTCCGAGTCCGCCCCGTATTTATCGTAGTGTCCGTATTCGACGGAACTGTTCTCCGTTCCCACCGCATACGCCTTCCGTTCTACTTCGAAAGTTTCGCTTTCGCTATAATGTTTACCGTTTATTTCGGCGTAATAGTTTACCGTGTAAATTCCGAAAACGTCGGCGGTAATCGTCGTAGCCGAAGTTACGCTGCCGTCGGGGAAAGTAACGTACGCCGTAGCGGTTTTACTCGTACCGTTCGCGGTAACCGTCCTTTCGGGAACGGTGACCGTCGCGCCGTACGAATACGTTTCCGCAAGCGTGATTTCCTGCCAGTCTGCAGCCGAAACCGAAGTTTTCGCAAACTTCGCGCCGAACGCGCCGAACGCGACCGTAGCCGCGCAGGCAAACGTAAGAATCAGTCGTTTTTTGATTTTCATCTTTTCCTCTTTTTTTGTTATTTATTATAATGTCCGTCAGCCTTTGATGCCGCCGATAGACAGGTTGCCGAGTAACTTTTTGTTAAACGCTATAAATAATATCATTACCGGAAGAAGCGCCATCCACGAAACCGCCATACGACCCGGAGTCGTGCCGAACGGTTCGTCGGATTGTCTTCTCAGATCGAACACGAACGCGGCAAGCGTGGGGTGCTCGGGAACGTAGACCATAGGCGTCTGATAATCGTTCCAGTAAGTAATGAAACTTATGAGCAGTATCGTAAGGAACGTGTTTGCCGCTATCGGAAGATATACGCGAAGCATTATGGCAAAGTCGCCCGCGCCGTCTATTTCCGCCGCTTCGGCGTAGGTTTTTGGCGTTGCCTTGAATATATCGTAGAACACGAGAAAGTATATTCCGAGGAAACTTGCCCTCATTATGAGCATACCCCACATACGGTCGTACAAGCAGAGTCTGATCGACATCTGCAATTCCGCCGCCTGGTTACCTATAATCGGCACTACCATTACGACGAGTACCGTGGCGTAAACTATTTTCGAAAATTTACAGGGGTATCTCGCGCAAAGATACGCCACCACGCACATTACTACGGTGTTTACGAGCGAACACCCTACCGCGTATACTATCGTGTTCCATATAATCGCGCCTCTCGAAACCCGCGTGTTGGTCAGAAAGGTTTCCATAGACGCGTCCGTCCACGCCGCTTTTATCGTTTCCAACGTCCACGGTTTAGGGAATCCGACTTCGTTTTCGCCGAAATCGAACGAGCCTTTGAACGCCGTCATGAGCGACCAGCCGAGTATGGTTATCAGAATCAGACAATAAACGGTAAGAAGCACGAGCATTACTACCGTAAGAACGGAGAATTTGCTTCTGACGTCTTTAACTTTCATCTTGGTTTTAGTCATAGTCTTATTCTCCTTAATCTTCGCTCGGCCCGAATTTTTCGAGCAACCACCTTACGAGGAAGGTAACGGGTATCGCCACGACCGTGGTCATAAGCCCGAGCGCGGCTATCGGCGGGTATTTCGTTACGTCGCCGTGCGCGTTTTCGAGTCGTTTGTACATCAGGAAGCCTACCGTTGCCGTATCGGGGTTTACCGTATACTCGAAGAACGAAAAGTTATTGATCTGGTTGGTGAAAATGCTCGCTACGCCCGTAACGAGGAATACGGATACGACGGAGAACGCCTGCGGGAGTACTATACGGAAGAATTCCTGAAAAGAATTCGCCCCGTCGAGTTCTGCCGCCTCGATTACGTCCGGGGATATGTTCGCCATTTTATTGGAATACATAAGCACCGTCGTTCCGAAACCGACGAACAGGTTATAAATCATAATCGTCGCGTAACGCGTTTTATCCGACGTAAGCAGCGGATCGGTAAGTTCGTCCACGTGGAACCATTTAACCCTCATCGCCTGAACGACGTAATCGGTAAAGTTCTGATATATGGTAACGAGAACTATCGACATTATGATCGACGGCAAAAAGAGCATAAAGCGGAATATCATCGCGCCGGGCATCTTCTTGAAGATGTAGTACGAGAAAAACAGTCCGAGCGGAACGCTTACGCAAAGCGTGATCAAATACGATTTTATCGATATTTTAATCGCGTTCAGAAGTTCCGTACGGTCGCCGGAAAGCGAAAACCATGTCGTAAAATTCTTCAACGTCCAGGAAAAATCCCCCACCCTGACGGATCTTATGTTCTGAAACGCCATCAGAAACGAGTTGAAGTTTACGATAATGTAAAATACGACGAATTGTAATACCGGTATAGCCATAAACCCGACGTAAAATACTACGCTTTTGGGGCTTTTGAATACCTTGTCTTTTATCTTAGTCATCATTCTCTTCTTTTTTCGGATTTCGGAGGGCGGCGGGATATTCTGCCGCCCGTCTGATTTTCGTTTTTATTTCCAGTTAAGGTTATCTCTCAACGACTTGTAATATTCGTTGAACCACGTCGCCGCGGAAGTCTTCTTTTCTCTGATGACTTTCGCGGGGTTTTTGTAAACGCTGCCGCTTATGGTAGTCTGATATACGACATCGTATTTAAGTTTATCGTTGTTCGCGTTATAGAATTTGCCGCCCGAGAATTTGTATATGACGTCCGCGCCCTTGACGTAATTGATTACGCTCTTCGTAAAGTAGGACATATCGGTCATATCCGACGGTTCGATGTCGTATTTGTATCCGCGGAGCGTACCCGTCGATTTGGTGAACGCGACGAGTTGTTCGTCTGTGGAAATGAACTTGATAAATTCTTCCGCCGCGCGTTTTCTCGTGCCTAAACCGCTCTTCATACATACGAACGTTTTAAGGTAATCGGAGTAAACGGGCTTTTCGCCTACTTTGTTTTCGTCGGCGTGCGGAAGAGGCATCCAGCCGAACTTTCTCGAATTGGCGGAATATTCGTTTCCGCCGTTCTTAACCATATTTTCAAACGCCGCTTTCGCCTCGGTCTGCCACCACGGGCCGTCTACGAGCATAGCCGTCGTCTTCTTTTCTTTACTGAGTTTAGTACCGTACATAAGATAATCTCTCTGGTTATCCGTGTGAGTATAAGAAATCGTGTACGCCTTTTTATTATACCAGCCGTTACTCTGCTTCATGATTTCGCTCAAAAATTCGTAAGCGTAATATTTGCCTGCCTGACGGGCAAGTTCGTAGCCGTTGGCGGTAGTGATTTCGGTTTCGGGAAGTTCGGTAACGTTGCCGTTGCCGTCAACCTCTATAAGGTCGGTAGCCTTGACGGGAGTTTCGACGCCTTCGTTGAAACCGTAGTTAAGCATCATCTGATCTATACCTTCGTAACCCGCGACGAGGTTGTCGTAAAGGTTGAGAAGGTGATGTTCGTAATATTTACCGGGCCAGCACAGCGGAGTCTGACCGGTATGCGTCTTGATATAGGCGCAAAGTTCGTAGAATTGGTCGTAAGTCGCCGGCAGACCGTCGTCTAACGAGTAATCGACGTTCGTCTTTTCGTCGTAACCCGTTTTGCCGTCGGGTCCGAGGCTCTTGACCGCGGTCGTATTGTCTTCGCCGATTATTTCTCCGTTCTCGTCGAAATAATATCCCATTTTATCGAAAAGATCGACGTTGTATACGATACCGTAAGTGCCGTAGTAGTGCGGAAGCGCGTAATACTTACCCGTCGTATCTCCGTTTTGTTTAACGGCAAAATAATTTTGCTGCTGATCGGTAAGTTTATCTTCTATGGTTCTGCTTTCGCCGGGAAGCGTGGTTTTTACGATGCCGGTAAGATCTTCGAGAGTTCCGTCGAGAAAATTATAGTAGTTCTCGTTTTCGAAGAAGAAAATATCGTATTGACTCTGGTTCATCTTCGTCGTGGTCCAACTCGACATATCGCCCGCATGCCATACCTGCACGCCCTTCTTGCCCTCTTCGAGAGGAACGTTTGCGTACGCCTTCTCGAAAGCCTCTTCGTAATCGTATATCCAGTCCTCGCCGTAGCCCGCTTTGTAAAGGTATACGTTGATCTGCGTTTTGGAAGAGTCGTATTTCTTGCCGTCTCTGCGGACGTACAGACCGCTCTCTTCTTTCTTGGACTTGCCGCAGCCGGAGGCGCCGACGCCGACGCCGAGAACGACCGTTGCCGCAAGCAACGCGCTGATGAGTCTTTTTGCTTTTTTCTTCATAAACTTTCCTCCGTTTAAGAAAACTTGTTTTTTGCCTTTTTATTTTTTTGCCGCTAAACGATTCTTCTCGTCGTCAGACGAGAAGAGGGGTACCCCTCTTCCGCTTTGATTCCCCCGCGACGCGCGTTCCGCATTACATAATATATTACATAATATAATGAGAGCGTAACGCAACCGCGTGAACGTGAAAAATCGCCGCTTTGCGGCTTCGCTATTATTATAACATTATTATCTTGCTTATTCAATAAGAAATTTACTTGTCTTATTTAGAAATTTGCTTATTTTTTAATTTTCGTCGGAATAAAACCGACGTATTTTCGATTCTGCGGGATCACGATTGTAAAAAAAACGCCCGGCAGGCGCAGAGCCCGTGCCGGACGAGAATATCGGATCAAAGGGAGAAGCAATATCGGGAATCGACGATTTTCCCGGCATATCCGGCGTCGATTCGTTAAAATTCTTTATTCTACCGCTTTCAGACTTTCGTTCATTCTGGTTTTTACGATTTTCGGTCTTAATATCAGCGTTACGAGCAGCGCAAACACGAATACGACGACCGGCACGAGCAGCCACATAAACCAACTTACGTTTCCGACCGTTCCGAAACCTATCGCCTTGAAAACGAGCGTCGCAAGACCTATTCCTGCGGGATACCCGACGATAATCCCCAAAAACACGCTGATATATATTTCGCGATAAATATAACCGCAAATTTCGCCGTCGTGGTATCCGAGAACCATAAGCGTCGCTATTTCTCTTTCTCTTTCGCTTATATTTATGGTCGTGAGCGTGTTTATCACCACGGCGGTCAGAAGCCCTGCGAAAATAACCACGACTATCGCTATCCCGATAATCGCAGGCGAGCCGAAGTCGTCGAACAGACACATATCCAGAAGAGCAAGCCCCGCGAAAACGAGTCCCGCAGACACGCCTACGGATACGAGCATCATAAAAAACCGCGTTTTATACCTGAAAACGTTTCTCATAGACGACTTATACCTGAACGAAAGGCGTTTCCAGACGAACGGAATTTTTTCAAGTAAAATTCTTTTGCCTTTTTTCGGCGGTTTCGGTCGTAAAAGGTCGGCGGGGGAGTTATTCGCAAGACGCAAGCCGACGGAGAATACCGCAATCAACGTAACGGCGACGATTACGCCAAGCGATATAAAGTAATAACTCGGATTGACCACCACCGCTATCGGAGGCATGACGTAACTGTAGCCGAAAGCGAAACATATCAGCCACGAAACGCCGTATCCCACGAAAAAACCTATAAACCCGCCTGCCGCAAGCGCGACGAGCGCAAAGAAAACGTACCTTACGACTATACTTACCGAACCGTATCCGAGCGTTTTCAGACAAGCGATCTGAGAACGTTCCTCATCCATAAGCCGCATCATGGACGACAATACGACGAGAAGCGTCACGGCGATAAAAATGACCATTAAAATATTGCCTATTCCGCGCACCTTGTCCGCGCCGGCGATAACCGATTTAAAACTGTAATTGTCGTAAAGCGTAATTATGCGTACGTCTTCGCCCAAAAGTCCGGTCAACTCGATTTTTTCTTTTTCGACGTATTTTTCGTAACCGGATGAAAAAGATCCGAACAAATTACGGTTTTCCGCTTTTATATACAGATCGCCTTTCGGCAGAAAATCGCATATTTTAGTCGGACAGTATAAAATATTTTCGAGTAAATCGAGTTCGTTTATTCCCGTCACGTTCTCCGGTATTTCGGTATCTTCCGGGTTGTTATAACTCGGTTCTCCGTCTTTTCCGAACGTCAGCGGACTTCTCACTATTCCTTTAATCGTAACGTTGATTTTATATCCGGAAGGCAAGTTAAGCGCGGACGCAATATCTATTTCCGCTTTATCGCCGACGGAAAAACCCTTTATCACGTTATCTTTTACTTCGGCGTAAACGCAGTTTTCGTCGTCGCCCGTTATCTTTTCGCCTTCGACGAGTTCCGGCTCGTTGATCGAGGTATTTTCAAGATCGAGAAAGTACAGCCTGAGCGACCTTTTTTCACCTGTTTGAATATCTATTGACATTCCCGTTTCCACGTTGTTCTCGCCGTAGCGGTTTTTTACCGCGGCAATTTGCTCGTCGGTAAAACCGCCCGTCTTGCTTTTTACGATAAAGTCGCTTACGTTTTGTTTTGTATAATAATTCTCTATACTGTCCTTTATCATATCGGTCGGCGAGCCGATACCCGATATAAAACCTACGGATATGAGAACGATGCCGATAAGACAAAGAAGCCGTATAAAATGTTTTTTGAACATTCTGCGAACTGTTTTAAGATACGTTTTCACCACTCTATCTCCTCAACCGATTTAGGATTGTCGTTCGTTTCGATGCTTTCGATTCTTCCGCTCTTTATCTTTATTACCTTATCCGCCATATCTTTAAGCGCGGCGTTGTGCGTTACGATAACGACGAGTTTGTTTCGCTCGCGGGATAAATCCTGTAAAATTTTCAGTATCTTTTTGCCGGTAACGTAATCGAGCGCGCCGGTCGGCTCGTCGCATAGTATCAACTTCGGATTTTTGGCAATAGCGCGGGCGATGGCAACTCTTTGCTGCTCGCCGCCGGAAAGTTCTGCGGGAAAGTTGTCGAGCCGGTCGCCGAGCCCCACCGATCTGAGAACGGTTTCCGGATCGAGATGATCGTCGCATATTTCAACGGCGATTTCGACGTTTTCAAGCGCGGTAAGATTAGGCATCAGATTATAGAACTGGAAAACGAAACCCACGTCGCGACGCCTATAGTCGGTCAGTTGCTTTTTGTTGAACGAAGTTATATTTTTTCCGTCAAGATCTATTTCGCCGTCCGTCGCCGTGTCCATTCCGCCCAAAAGGTTCAGAAGAGTCGTTTTCCCCGCGCCGGACGCGCCGAGAATTACCACGAATTCGCCGTCGTTCAAATCGAACGAAACGTCTTCTACGGCAAGTACGGTCAAAGAACCGGTATGATATTCTTTTCTTACGTTTTTCAGAGATAATATTTTCATAACTCGCTCCTTTTTTATAATCTTTTTTAATCGGCGGGATACCATTATAACATGTACGTACGAATATGTCAAGAGGTATTGAAAATTCCGTTAAAAAACGAAATTCCCGACGCCGGACAAATACGAAGAAAAAAAGCGCGGCGTAACGCCGCGCTTTTCTCTTCGTTTTTGCTCCTTTACCCGAAATTCCATGCGGAATCTGCGGTAAAAGACGGTTTCAGAAATCCGTAATATTAAAATCGGATAAATACCGTGCACATAACGGAAATATACGCGGCGTACACGCAAAGCGACAATATCCCCTGCCAGCGGCTGATCTTTTGGGATATGAGCGTCGGAACGAGAATTATCGCCGAAATACACAGGCACACCGGCAAATCGAGGTAAATATTCTGCGCGATAAACGGCACGGCTTTACCGCCGATAAGAGAACAGAGCGGCAGAATGACGCTTAAATCGATTATATTCGCTCCGATAATGTTACCGACCGACAACGCCCCCTGTTTTTTGATTATGGCGGTTATCGCCGTAACGAGTTCGGGCAGCGACGTGCCTATCGCGATGAAAATCGCCGAAACTATCGGTACGGGTATACGCATAAGGTCGGCGGCTATTATTTCGCCGTTATCCACGAGGAATATCGCGCCGAACGCGGTCATCGCCGCGCCGACTACGAATTTTACGATATTTACCGTAACCGTCTTTTTGTTTGCGACGGGTTTTTCTTCCTTTTCTCCGTGTTCGTCGCCTTTAAGCATGGCTGCTTTCGCGTCTTTTACGTTGAAGAACATAAAAGCGACGTAGATTACGATTAAAAGCACCGACCCGCCCCAACTCAGTTCGCCGAAAAATCCGAACACTACGAGAACGAGCGCGGACGACAGCATAAGCAGGGCTTTTAACATAAAATCTTTTCTGTCCGTCCGACCGGGACAAGCCACCATAAGTATCGCGAAGATAAGCCCCAGATTCGCCGTAACCGAACCGACGGCGTTGCCTATCGCCATACTCGTGTCGCCGTTGCCCGCCGCGATCAGCGAAACGAGCAGTTCGGGTAGAGTGGTCGCGAACGACACTACCGTCGCGCCGACGAGTATTTTCGGTATACCCGAAACTTCCGCTATCCAGGTTGCGGCGTCGACGAAGAAATCCCCGCCCTTTACTATTAAAACGAGTCCGACCAGAAACAACGGTATCGCAAGATAAGGCGAAACCGATAAAATCGCTTCTTTCAACATTTTTCTTTCGTACTTCCCGTAATTTTATCCGATAATCTCTTTCGCGAGAGATCTGATTTGTTCTTCGTTTTCTTCGCTTACCGCGCCGACGATTTTAACCGTTGTCGGACAAAACTCTATATTTTCGGAATTTTCAAACGCCGCGCGCATGATTTTGGCAGCCGCGGGCGCCCACGAGCCGTTTTCGATAAGACCGATTCTGCGGTTTTTATAATTCCTTTCGGTAAGCGCGTTTATGAAGTTTTGCATAAACGGGAAAATCGAAGCGTTGTAAGTGGTCGTAGCAAGGACGAGTTTCCCGTATCTGAACGCGTCTTCGACCGCTTCGGATTCGTCGCATCTCGCCAGATCGTGAACGGCGACTTTTACCCCCGCTTTTTCGATTTCTTCTTTAAGTAACTTCACCGCTTTTTCGGTATGACCGTAAACCGAAGTATACGCGATCGTAACGCCTTCGCTTTCAACGCCGTAAGACGACCACGTATTATACAAACCGAGATAATATCCGAGATTTTCGGTGAGCAGCGGACCGTGAAGCGGCAAAATCTTTGCTATGTCGAGCGTAGCCGCTTTTTTAAGTAAATTCTGCGCCTGAACGCCGTATTTGCCGACTATGCCGAAGTAATATCTTCTCGCTTCGCACGCCCAGTCGGCTTTTACGTCGAACGCGCCGAACTTGCCGAACGCGTCGGCTGAAAAGAGCAATTTTTCGCTGCTTTCGTAAGCGACGATAACTTCGGGCCAATGCACCATGGGCGCGCCGACGAACGTGAGTTCGTGTTTGCCGAGGTTAAGTTTATCGCCCTCTTTCACGACTATTCGTCTGTCCGTAAACTCGTCGCCGAAATAGGCTTTCATCATTCTGAACGCCGCGACGGACGAAACTATCTTCGCGTCTTTATAAACGCCCGCGAACTTCGCTATATTAGCCGAATGGTCGGGTTCCATATGCAACACGACGAGATAGTCGGGAGTTCTGCCGCCTAATTCGTTTTTAAGATTGTCAAGCCATTCGTCGCCGAATTTTTTATCTACGGTATCGAATACCGCGATTTTTTCGTCGAGTATAGCGTAGGAGTTGTACGCCATTCCGTCGGGAACTTCGTACTGACCTTCGAAAAGGTCGAGATCGTGATCGCTTACGCCTATATAGCGTACGTCTTGGGTAATTTTCATATCGTACCTTCTATAGTAAATTTTTTATCGTTCAAATAGTAAAGCGGCGAATTTTCGGCAAACCCGAGCGTTATTTCGGTAGCCGTCAACAGTTGATATTTCGCCTTATAGCGGCGGTTTATCTCTTCTTTGCCGTACTTTCCGTCGCCGATTATAAAATGCCCCGTCAAGGCGAGATGCGCCCTTATCTGGTGAGTTCTGCCCGTTATAAGTCCGACCCTTAAAACCGAAGTTTCTCCGTCGCTTGACAGAACTTCGTAGTCGGTTATTATCTTTTCATAGCCTTTTTTCGGCGTTGCCGAAATTTCGACTTTCGCCGCCTTTTCGTCCTTTTTAAGGTAAGCCGTAAGCCTGTCCTTACGTTTAGGCATAACGCCGTAAACGGTAGCCGTATAACGCTTGTCGAACGTCCTGTTTTTAAGTCCGTCGAACAATTCGCCGTAAGCAATATCGTTGAGCGCGAAAAGCGTTATTCCGTCGGTATTGCGGTCTAATCTGTGAGTAAAAATCGCGCTTTCGTATTTTTCTTTCACCGCGTTATAAAAATCTTCCGACGTAACGCCTTTGGGCTTGTACGCCACGAGAATATTATCGTCTTTATACAAAACTTTTATTTCGATTTTTTTGTCTTCGCCGTCGTAGTAGACCGTTATTTCGTCGCCCTTTTGGGTTTTTACTTCTTTATTTACCCGCCCGCCGTTTACTTTAACGTCCTTTTCGCGCAGTAATTTCATAATCTTTCCGTAAGTGATTTTATCCCCGTAAAAGCGAGAAATTTCCTTTATTAAATTGTCGCCCAAAGAGTAAAATTTCTTCATACGAAAAGCCCGAAAAGCAGATATATAAGATGCGAAAATATCACGGCGTATAAAAGTTGCAACGCCGCCGACAACGCCGTTTTTTTAATTCCTATCGCCTTTTTCATGGCGAAAAGCGCGGTTACGCACGGCGTGTAAAGATAAGTGAAAGCCACCAGCCCGACGCCTTGCGCCGTCGTAAGATTTATCCCCGCCGGAAAAAGCAGAAACAAAGTCGACGCTACGCTCTCTTTGGCGAAAATTCCGCCGATCAGGGCCGCCGGAAACCGCCAGTCTTTTATGCCCAGCGGATACAGCAGGAACGAAAGAGCCTTACCCGCGTAAGCGAGAAGCGACTCGTCCGCCCGGTCCGCGCCGACGTAACGCATATCGGGCGATACCGACCGCAGAACGTAAAACGCGACAGACACGAGAAGCACCACGCTTCCGAGTTTTATTATAAACGATGTAAGCGTTTTTAGCAAGGATTTTAACGAAGAAGACAAATTCGGCCGACGAAAATTCGCGATTTCGGCGGCAATAGGCCGCGGCTTTCGTTTTATAACCGTTTTGTACAGGATAAACGAATACAGAAGCGGCAAGGTCGCCGATAAAATATAGATTACCGACAGGACGAGAAAGGCGTACCCCTTAAAGACTTTGACGGCGATAAACGAATACACGGGGGTACGCGCCGAGCAACTTACGAACGGCAGGCAGAGTATCGTTCTCTTTTTTATTCCGTCGTCGCCTATCGACGAAGAAGAAGCCGCGGCGAGCGCGGTACAACCGTAACCGCTCATAAGCGTATAAATCGCCCTGCCGCCCGAACCGACCTTGCTTAAAACGCCGTCGCAAAAGGCTTGCGCGTAAGATAAAAACCCGCACGCGTCAAGCGTATCCCGACAAAACGACAATACCGCGATCTGCGGCAGAAATTCGAGTACGGAAAACGTTCCGCCGATTATCCCCTCGGTAATCAAACCGAGTATGAACGGCGAAACCCTGCCCGAAAAAGCGGTTATCACCATTTTAGTTAATTTAACGCCCAGATAGTCGGTAAAAAATCTGCCCGCGTAAGTCGCGGGCGAATACCGCCCGAACGCAAGATAAAAAGTGAGAAAAACCGCGACTAAAAAGCACGAACAACCGAAAATCGGATTGTATTTTATTCCGTCGGCGTTCGTCTTCGGGTATACGACGTAGTCCTCGTTTCCGTCGCCCTTTCTCGGGCTTTCGACGCTTAAAAGTCGTGCTTTGAATTTTTCGACGTCGGTTTTATCGATCGCTTCGCCCGTAAAAACGGGAACTCCGAGCGACGAAGAAAGTTCGTCCGCAAAGATTTTCCCGCCCCGCTTTTCAAATTCCTTTACGAGATTGACGAACAGAATTACGGGCTTGCCGTAGGCTTTTATCTCTCTTACGAGCCTTGCCGTCCGTTTTACGGTTTTCGCCTCGGTAACGATGACGATTATATCGTAATCGCCCTTTACGAGAAATTTTTCGGCAACCGATTCTTCGTTTTCGCTCCCTCGGACGGTATACAGCCCCGGCAAATCGACCAGCGAAACGCGTTTGCCGCCTAAGTTAAAACTCCCCTCGCCCTCGTCTACGGTTACGCCGTGCCAGTTACCCACTCTTCGGCTTTCGCCCGTAAGCGAATTGAACAGCGTCGATTTGCCCGCGTTTGGGTTACCCGCAAGAACTATTCGCATAGGCTCACCGTTATTTTTTCGGCGTATTCTCTGCCGATAGCGATAACCGCCCCTTCGCATACGATAAGGGCGGTCGTTTTTGCGAAAAACCTTACGACTTCGACCGCGGCGTTCTCGGAAATTCCGAGTTCCCACAGTCTTGCCTTGTCTTCGCTTTCAAGATTTATATTCAGAATTTTAACTTTTTTTCTATGCGGGCAATCGATAAGCGTCATACGCTATTTTATGCCGTCGATTGCCGAAATACGACGGTTTTTCGCTCGCCGTTATTTCACGTTTGAATACTGTCATTGCGAGACACCTTGCGGGTCGTGGCAACCTTAGGCAGGGTCGCCCGAGAAGGCAGAACGTAATTGCAGGCAAAAACAAGCAGTTATTTCTTTTTCGAGTCGGAGCGGTATTTGTGCGGGGTTACGCCGAATTTGACTTTGAATTGCTTTATAAAATAAGAAAACGAGTCGTAACCCGCGGCGGAACAGATTTCAAGCGCGGTTTTATTCGTTCCGATTAAAAGTTCGGCGGCGTAATCGAGCCTTAAATTTATAAGGTATTCTGACAGAGTTACGCCGAGATATTGCCGGAACGCGGCGGCAACGGTCGTGTGCGAATAATAAGTGCCTGCGATTATGTCGTTCACCGACTTGGTGAAATTTTCGGGCGAGTTGAGATACAGCAGAATGTCGAGCATCCATTTCGGTGAAGCCGAAGTGTTTGTAAGCATTTTCATTCTGTACGAGCCTATCACGAAACTTATACAAAAAACCGTTTATTCCGCCGTGTATAAACGGCCCGTTCAAGGTTCTCTTTTACTGGGACACCTATTTTACGAACAAGGGGCTTTTAGCGGACGGTTTAATCGAAGAAGCGAAAAACAACGCGGAAGATCTGCTGTACGCCGTCGAGCGTTTCGGCTTCGTACCCAACGCCGTAAGCGAGCATTTGTCGAAATTTTGTTCTCAACCGCCCTACCTGCACTTTATCGTGAGCGACGTTTTTAACGCGACGAACGACGAAGAGTGGCTTAAAGAAGCGTATTTCACGCTTAAAAAAGAGTACGATTTCTGGCAAAGGGAGCGTTCGACCCCGATAGGTCTTAATCGGCATTATTGCCATAACTTACCGAAAGGCGAACTTATAAAATACTACGACTACGTTGCGAACGAACGGCTTAAACTTACCGATAAAAAGACGGACGAAGAGAAATGCGATCTCGCGAAGCACTTAATCGCCGTGGCGGAATCGGGAATGGACTGGACTCCGCGCTTCGGCTTTTGCGGAGCGGATATCGCGCCCGTCGATCTTAACGCCAACTTGTTCGCGTTTGAAAAACGGCTCGAAAAATTGGCTGAAAAATTCGAACCGCGAAAAGCGGAATATTATCGGATAGCCGCGAAAAAACGCAAGGCGGCAATCGATAAGTACTTAAAAACGGACGACGGGTATTACGCGGATTATAACTACGTAACGGGCGAAAAAAGCGCGATTAAATGCAGCGCGTCGTTTATGCCCTTCGTCGCGGGATTATCAAAGGATAAAATCGCCTTTAATCGGCTTATAGGCGCGCTTTTATATAGCAACGGCGTGGTTTGCGCGGAAGAGAAAAACGACGGCGTTACTTATCAATGGGGTTACCCGAACAGTTGGTCTCCCGACAATTTTTTAGCCTACGAAGCGGCTAAGGCTGTCGGCGAACGCGAAAAGGCAAACGAAATCGCCGAAAGGTATCTTACGACCGTGTCGGACGAATTTATAAAAAGCGGCAGGCTGTGGGAAAAGTACGACGGAGTAAAAGGCGGAGCGGCTACCGTAAACGAATACGACGTTCCCGAAATGCTTGGCTGGACGGCGGGCGTATTCGAATATTTTTTTAACGAAACGAAGGCGTAAAAGAAAAATATGCAAGGTTATTTCGACGACGAGAACAAAGAATACGTAATAAAGGATATGAAGCCGCGCAGACCGTGGCTCAACTACCTGTGGAACGAAAAGGCAGTCTGCCAATGCGATCAGTTCGGCAACGGCTTTTCGTGGGAAGCGATCGGTACGCAGAGAAGAGATATCGAAAAAGGCGTAAGAAACGTATACGTCAAAGACAACGACACGGGCGAAATATATTCGGCAAACCGCAATTATAACGATTTGCCGTTTTATATCCACGAAACTCACGTCGGAATAAATTACCAGAGAGTCGTAAGCGAATACAACGGGCTTACGGTGATTTTTACCGTGTGCGTTCCGAAAGACGACGCGGTCGTTTTATACAACGTAAAAGTTACGAACAAACTTCGCAGCAGAAGAAACGCCGACTTATATTTCTGTATTCAGCCGAGCCCCGCGCTCTCGTGGCACGACGCTTACGGTTACGCCGATAACGACGAAAAGTTAAACGGCTTATTCTACTCTCACGACGGTTTCAATCTTCCGAACGATCACACGAAAGAGTTCGTCGGTTGCGACAAAAAATACGACGCCTACGCCCTTTCTCATTCCGATTTCAGGGGCGAATATAACGGCTACGATAATCCGTCGGCGTTAAAAAGAGAAAAACTCGCCTGCAAGGGCGCGACTTTCGAAAGCGAATACGTCGCCGCGTTTCAGTTCTCCGATTTTTTGAAAGGCAGAAACTCCTTCGAAGTTACTTTCTGCGCCTTTTCGGCGAGAAATTACGAAGAAATAAAGATACTCAAAGAAAAATATCTCGATAAAACCTCGTTCGACGACGAACTTAAAAAAGTCCGCGAAGACCGCGAAAGCGAATTCGGCGTTTTTAGCCTGAACTCGCCCGACGAATACTTAAATTCGCAGACGAATATATGGCTTAAACGGCAACTGTCATTGGGCAAAAGTTGGGGGCGATTATACGGCAAAGGTTTCCGCGACGTAATGCAGGATATAACCGCGTTCGTTTCTATGGACTCGACGGCGGCGAAAAAACAGATACTGCACGCCCTTAAATATCAATACGAAGACGGCAACCCGATAAGAATGTTCGAGCCGAGTTTCAGATTCCCCTACAACGACGGCGGAGTGTGGATAACGGGTACGATTCTGTCTTACCTGAACGAAAGCGGCGATCTGTCGATTTTACAAGAAAAAGTTCCGTATCTTAAAGGCGACAGTTACGAAAACGCGAGTTACGCCGATTCTTACGTAACCGAGCCTTACGTCGCGGGCGAAAGAATCGACACCGCTAAGGGGCACGTTCTGGCGGCAATCGATTACCTGCTTTCGTCGCGCGGCAAACGCAACCTGATATTATGGCGTGGCGGCGACTGGAACGACAGCATGAACGGCGTCGGGCGTAAAAATACGGGCGAAAGCGTTTGGCTTTCTATCGCGACCGTAAAGGCAATAAACGAACTTATCGAAATTTTGAAAATTGCGGGCGACGAGTTAAAAATAAGCGATTACGAACGGAAGAAAACCGAACTGATAGCGGCTATCGAACAATACGGAAAGGCGAACGGCAGATACGTATACGGCTTTAACGACGACGGCGACGTGATAGGCGGCGAAGAAAGAATATTCCTGAATCCGCAGACCTGGTCGGTTCTCGCGGGGATCGGCAGCCGCGACGAACGGGAAAAGATTATGGACGTCGTAGAAAACGAACTTAAATGCGACTACGGGTACGTTCAATGCCGACCGAGTTTCCACCGCGGCGACGACTCGATCGGAAGAGTTTCGTATTTTCAGCCGGGGCTCGTCGAAAACGGAGCCGTATATAATCACGGCGTGGCGTTCAAAATTGCGGCGGACTGTCTGCTCGGCAGAGCCGACGCGGCGTATAAAACGCTTAAAGCGATTTCTTACGACAATCCGCTCAATGCGAATAACGGCGTAGAGCCTTACGCCGTAAGCAATATGTATATGGGACCCGAAAACGAGTATATCGCGGGTTACGCTCCGATGAGTTGGATAACGGGTACGGCGGGTTGGCTGTACAGATGCGTTACCGAGTTTATGTGCGGAATAAAACCGACCGCAGACGGTCTCGAAATATCCCCCTGTCTGCCCGCGGAGTTCGACGGCGCGACGGTTAAAAGAGTATTCCGCGGCGAAGTATACGAAATACTCTACGAAAAATCGGATAAAAAAGAAGTGATTTGCGATAAGCAAGTCGTAAAAAAACTCCCCTTGACGGGCAAAGGGAGCGTTCACAAGGTTTTGTGCAGATATTGAAATACTAAAGGGCTTTATATGAGTAAATTGAAGATTGGTTTGATAGGTTTAGGGCAACGCGGAGCGGCTTACGGAATGGCAGACGGTTCGATAGGTCTGCTCGGCAATATTCTCAATAATTCCGACGTTTTAGTTACGGCTCTTTGCGACTCCCGCGAAGAAAGAATAAATTTCGCCGCCGAAATAGTCATCGCCGCGGGTCAGAAAAAACCGCTCTTAACCACCGACTATAAAGAAGTTTTATCGGGCGGCGTAGACGCGGTTATCGTCTGCACGAGTTGGGCTTCGCACGTCGAAGTCGCGCTCGAAGCCATGAAAACGGGTATCGCGGTCGGTATAGAAGTCGGCGGAACGCACGATCTCGACGATATGAAAAAACTCGTCGCGACTTACGAAAAGACGAAAACACCGTTTATGTTTCTCGAAAATTGCTGTTACAATAAAGACGAACTTCTGGTAACGTCGCTTGCGCGGAACGGCAAACTCGGCGAAATCTGCTATTGCCACGGCGCGTATTGCCACGATTTACGCAACGAAATTACCGAGGTCGGATTAAAACGCGGGCATTACAGGCTCGAAGAATATAAAAACCACAACTGCGAAAATTACCCGACGCACGAACTCGGACCTATCGTCAAACTGCTCGGCATAACGCGCGGAAACAAGTTTACGCGACTAACCGCCATGGCGTCGAAATCGCGCGGGCTTGACGAATATATAAATTCTCACGACGAAGTGTCGGCTCTGAAAGGCGTAAAATTCAGGCAAGGCGACGTGGTAACCACCGCGATAGAATGCGAAAACGGCGAACTCATAACGCTTAAACTCGACACGACCCTGCCGCGCCTGTACGATCGCGAAATCACCGTCAGCGGAACGAAAGGGTACTACAATCAGACTCTTCGCTCCGTGGTTTTAGACGGCGACAGATTCGACCACGAAAAGAACGTAATACAAGATTCTCTTAACAGTCAGGACGATTACGACGAATATCTGCCCGACGACTGGAAGACCATCACCGAAGAGCAACTCAAAACCGGGCACGGCGGAATGGACTTCGTAATGCTCAAACACTTTTTTATCGCGGTAAAAAACAAAGAAGAAATGCCGATAGACGTATACGAAGCGTGCGCCATGATGTGCGTAACCGCGCTTTCGGAAGAGTCGATAAAGAAAGGCGGCGCGCCCGTAGAAGTACCCGATTTCACTAACGGAGCGTACAAAACCCGTAGTATCAAAGACGTACTTCCCCTGCCGAACATAAATTAAAAATAACTATACCGTCGGTTTTGCCTTTCCGGGTGTATGCTCTCCCGCTTCAACGGGAGAGGTGGCACGCGTAGCGTGCCGAAGAGGGGGCGACCTGCCCAAGGGACTTCACTGCGTTCAGAATGACGGTATATTTTTACCCGTACTCCTATCTTCGGGGTTGCCACGACCCGTAAAAAAAGCCGAGGCGGAACGCTTGAATAGCGTTCCGCCTCGGCAGTAAGGAGGTTTTAAGGGTTAGTCTATGACTATGTTATGCGATTCGGGAAGAGCGGGCTTCTCTTTGGGGATATCTATCGTAAGAACGCCGTTTTCGTATTTCGCTTTTACGGCTTCTTTGTCGATATCGCCGACGTAATAACTTCTCGAAACGTGGCAACTTCTCTCTCTTCTGATATAATTCTCTTTCTTTTTATTTTTTTCGTCGTTTTCTCCGCCTTCGCAGGTCTTCTTCTGCGCAGAAACGGTCAGGTAACCGTTTTCAAGCGATACATTCACGTCTTTTTTATCAAAACCGGGAACTTCGATATCCAATACGTAAGAATTTTCGGTTTCTTTGATATCGGTCTTCATGGAATGATGTTTTTCTTCGTAGAAAAGCGGTTTGAAAAATCCGCCGAAAGCGTCGTCGAAAAAGTCAAGTTCGTTATTCCTTTTGTTTTCGTTGTTCATTAAGTAATTCTTCATATAAATCACCTTTCCTTATATTTTTTATTTTAGCAGTCGCCCGTTTCAAGTGTTAGCACTCTAACCGTTTGACTGCCAACATTATAACACCGTTTATACGCATTGTCAAGTGTTTTGAATAAATTTTTGCAAAAAATTTTAATAATTTTTTCGACAAAGTTTTTGCTCGGCGAAAGACGATGAATAATAAACTCCGCAAAAAATCACCCTTCCGAGAGTGTGTCAGCCTATACAAGCCACTCCGACCTTTATTGCGGGGTAAATGTCCCCGATGAAACGGGGAAAATGTCGCGAAGCGACAAAAGGGGGGCGACCCTGCCTAAGGTTGCCACGACCCGCATGGGGTCTCGCAATGACAGTTGTGTCATCCTGAGGTTTACCGAAGGATCTCCCGGGAGGGCAAAACCGACGGATTTTTATTAACGGCGCGCGAAAAATCGTCGTATTTCGGTAGACGGCGGCATATAATAATATATGTTTTTCTCTAAAATGCACGCCGCGGGCAACGATTACGTCTATATCGTCGACCAAGGCTACGAAACCGAACGACTTGCGGAGTTTTCGCGTTTTGCTTCCGACCGTCATAAGGGTATAGGCGGCGACGGAGTATTCTGCGTTAAAAAACTTGCCGAAAACGCCATCCGTATGCGGATTTTCAATTCGGACGGCAGCGAAGGCGCGACTTGCGGCAACGGCATGCGTTGCGCGGCTTTATTCGCCGCAAAATATCTCGGTACAAACCCGAACGAACTCACGGTAAAAGCGAAAGCGGGCGATTATTCCGTTCGGCTGTTCTTTAACGAAAACGGAGCAACCGCCGAAGCCGATTTTGCCGAGCCGCGCGAGATTTTCGGCGGCGAAAAATTGTTCAAAGCCCTTTCGCCGTTTATAAAAACCGACAAAAATAAAATGTTCGCCGTAAATGCGGGTAACGATCATTTAGTAGTCGCGGGCGGAGAGTTTAACGCCGAAATCTACGCGAAAGCCGCTTTCAGATCGGGTTTATTCGCGGGCGGCGTGAACGCGGAAGTAATCTCTTTTTGCGGTAACGATATAAAAGTTTCGGTTTTCGAAAGGGGAAGCGGATACACTCTCTCCTGCGGGAGCGGGGCGGTCGCCTCGGCGTTCGCGCTAAAAAAAATCACGGGCAGAACCGAGTTTACGCTTAAAATGCCCGGCGGCGATCTGTCCGTTAAATTTTCGGATAAAATCGCTACGCTAAAAGGCGAAATAAACGAAGTTTTTACGGGGAATATCGACTATGAAATTCAATAAAAATCCGTATACGCTGCCAAAAAATTACGTCTTTAAGGCGGTGAGAGAAAAAGCGGCGGAATTCAAAAAAACGAGCAGGATAAAACCGATAGATTTGGGCGTGGGCGACGTAAAATTACCCCTGTTTTCGCCTACCGTTTCGGCAATGGTAAAAGCCGCCGAAGAACTCGGAAACGCCGCGACTTTCAAGGGTTACCCGCCCGCCGAAGGATACTTGTTTTTGCGTGAAAAGATAGCCGAAAAGCGTTACGGCGGAGAAATTTCGCCCGACGAAATTTTCGTTACCGACGGAGCGAAAGGCGAGCTCGGCTCCGTAACAGAACTCTTCGAACGCGGAATAAAAGTCGGTTTTACCACGCCCTGTTACCCTGCGGCTCTGGAAGCGAATATCGCGCTCGGAAACGAAGTAAAATGCATAAAAGTCCGCAAAGAAGACGATTTTCAGCCGTTACCGCCGAAGAAAGAAAAATTCGACGTTATATATTTATGTTCGCCGTGCAACCCCACGGGCGCGACTATATCCCGCGAAAATTTACGAAAATGGATAGATTACGCGACGGACGAAAACGCGATCATAATCTTCGACGCGGCGTACTCCGATTTCGTGTCGGACGGCGAAGTTAAAAGCGTGTACGAAATTCCGCGCGCAAAAGAATGCGCGATAGAAATAAATTCATTTTCCAAATCTATGGGTTTCACGGGAGTCAGGTGCGGTTACACGGTCGTACCCAAAGCCGTCGGCAAACTTTACGAGATAAAAAAGCGGCTGCAAAATATCCGTACTAACGGCGTTTCGTATATCTCGCAGCGCGGAGCGGAAACCTATTTTTTGCCCGAAGTCGAAAACGAAATAAAAAAACGCGTGGAATTTTATAAAACGAACGCGGATATTATGAAAATCGCTTTGAAAAACGCGAATTTGTGGTATAATAACGATAGGTCGTCGCCGTACGTATTCGCGGCGTGCCCGATCGGGGAATCTTCGGAAGATTTCTGCGATCGGCTGTTATACGACTACGGAATAATCGCCACGCCCGGCAGCGGATTCGGAGACGGCGGCGAGGGGTATATCCGATTATCTGCGTTTTGTTCGCGTTCGGACGCGCTCGGATTTTTAGACCGAATGAAAGGTTTTTAATCATTCGAACTCCAATCCTCGGGTTTGCCACGGTCGCCACGCTCCCTCGCAAAGACAATCGTGTCATCCTGAGCAAACTTGCGAAGTCCCCTCGGCTTCGCCTCAGAATGACAGATTAAGTTTGTTCAATCGTAAGATCGACGCTATAAATAAAACGAAAAGGAAAAACTTATGAAAAAACAATGCGGAATTTTAATGCCCGTTTTCGCTCTTCCGGGCGATTACGGAACGGGTACTTTCGGCAAAGAAAGTTACGACTTTATCGACTTTCTGGTAAAAAGCAAGCACTATATATGGCAGGTTCTGCCGCTCGGTCAGACTTCGTTCGGCGACAGCCCCTATCAGACGGTTTCGGACAAGTCGTTAAACCCCTATTTCTGCGATTTGGAAGACTTATTCAAGCAGAATTTAATCACCGTAAACGAACTTGAAAACGAAAAAAGAAAAGTAACGAAAGTAAATTACGCCGCATTATACGATCGCCGGTACGCCCTTCTTAAAAAGGCGTATTCGAGGTTTACCCCTACCGACGAATTTTTGTCTTTCGTAAACAAAAAAGAGTTTTACGACTACGCCGTTTTCATGACGTTAAAATCCGTTTACGGCAGCAGAGAAAATTTCCCCGAGAAACTTAAATTCCGCAAAAAATCGGCTGTCGACGAATTCGTCGCCGAACGTTACGACGAAGTTTTATTCTACGAATTTATTCAGTTCATACTCAAAAAGCAATACGAAAAACTCCGCGCTTACGCGAAAGAAAAAGGCGTAAAAATTCTGGGCGATCTGCCTCTTTACGTCGCGGGCGACGGCGAAGAAGTCTGGCGCGACCCGTCCGTATTTTTGCTGGACGAAAACCTTAACCCCGAAAAAGTAGCGGGCGTTCCGCCCGATTATTTTTCCGCCGACGGGCAACTCTGGGGCAACCCCGTTTATAATTACGCGGCGATGAAACGTAACGGCTACCGCTGGTGGAAAAGCCGTCTGCGTTTCGCTTTAAGCCGCTACGATTTTCTTCGTATCGACCATTTCCGCGGGCTTGACCGATATTGGGCTATCCCGAACGGCGAAAAGGCGGTAAACGGAAAATGGGAAAAAGCCGACGGCTTCGACGTACTTAAAAATATACCGAATAACCGTCTTATAGCCGAAGATTTGGGAGTTATAGACGACGGCGTGATAAACCTTATGAAACGCCTGGATTTACGCGGAATGAAGGTTTTGCTGTTCGCTTTCAACGGCGATAAAAACAACCCCTATCTGCCCGAAAACGTAGACGAAAAAAGCGTGTCGTATATAGGCACGCACGACAACGACACCGCCGTCGGATATATAAATAAACTCGGCAAAGACGAAAAAAAGCGGTTTATAAAAGCCGTGGCGGGCTACGCGGGGGTAACCCCGTCGTCGCTCGATTCGGCTAAAAAAATCGCGGACGCGCTTTTGAAAATTCTCTACTCGTTGAAGTCCGAAATCGTCATTTCGTCTTTTGCCGACGTAAACGCGCTCGGCAATAAGTACCGCATAAACGAGCCGTCTACCATGGGCAACTGGACGGTAAGATTCCCGAAAAAATATTTCACCGACGAAACCGCCGCGAAACTCGCCTTACTTGCGGATAGCCGCAAATAATTTTAACTAACGATTAAAAAACAATCTGTAATTCAACGCGAAAAGCGGCGACGGAATTTTTTCCCGTCGCCGCTTTCTTATACGCTGAAAATTCGTTATTTTTCGTTTTTATTCGCCCAGCGGTCTTTCAGGAAAAACGCCGCGGTTTTAGGTTGGCGTTCTCTCGTGAACACGCCCTTGCGGTTGCCCCTTGCGCGCATTACGCCGTCGCGGGTCTTAAAGTCCGCAAAGTTCCACACTTGTTCGCCTATCATATACGGAAGAGTATCTAAAACTCTGCAACTTTCCTTTAACACGTCGCGTTGAAATTCTTCCGAGAACATTTCGCTCTGAATAGAGTGGAAGCCTTCTATCGTGTCCGCGCCGAATTCCGTAAGAATCATCGGTTTACGGAACTTTTCGTAATACGCGCCGAAATCGGCAAGCATAAGCGGTTCTATAGCGCGGATATTAGACGGCTCGTCGTACCAGCCGTAATAGCGGTTGACGCAGATTATATCCGACATATCCGACACGTGGCTTACTTCGAACGACTTCGTGGACTCGACCAGCGTTACGGGCAAATCGGACAGGCTATGCGCCAGATCGTAGAGTTCTTTATAGTAAGGGCGCGACGCTTCTTCGTAAGTAGCGGTTTCGTTCGCAAGCGAAATCATAACCACGCACGGGTGGTTTTTATCCCTATCGATCATGGTCGACAGCGCGGCTTTATGTATTTTGAGAAGTTCTTCGTCGGCTCTGCCTTTACCGAAAGTATAACCGCCCCAGAATCCCACGCCCACGGCGGGACATTCGTCGATTACCATAATTCCGTAACGGTCGGCAAGGTCTAAAATCTCTTCGGCGTAAGGGTAGTGGCTCGTGCGGAAAGAGTTGGCGTTTATCCATTTCAAGAGTTCGAAATCCCTTACGTTCACGGCGGTGTTGTTTCCCTTGCCCGAAATAAAGAAATCTTCATGCTTACCGAAGCCCTTGAAGTATACGTATTTATCGTTGAGCATCACTCCCTTTTCGTCAAAAGATACCTTGCGAACGCCGAAAGTCTGCTCGTAGCAATCGTTTTCGGTTTCAACTTTCAAGGTATACAGATGCGGGTCTTCGCACGACCAAAGTTTCGGGTTTTTAAGTGTGATATCTCCCGTTTTCGCGGTAAGAATTTCTTTATCACCGTCGAAAATCGTATATTTTACGACTTTGCCGGAAGTCTTTACGTCGACTTTGATTTTTTCGTAATCGCCGCCGACCACGGTTTTTATAACGACGTCTTCTATTCCGTCTTTCGGAAGAGAATAGACGAGTACGTCGCGATGAATACCGGTAAAATTATAGAAGTCGAATTTTATAACCTGTTTCTGCCCCGAAAAATATTTCGAAGCGTCTATAACCGCTTCTCCGCCCGTAGTTTTCCAGAGTCTGATTTCGTCGGCGGGAACGAGTTCGCCCATCGGCAGAGTATGATTGGTCAGGCGGTTATCAATAACCACTGACAGACGGTTTTTACCTTTGAGATTTTCAAGCGGCAGGTCTACGGGAAGATACCCGTTTATGCCGTTGCCGATTTTAACGCCGTTTAAGTAAATTTCGCTCTTATGGCTGACCGAGCCTATCCGAAGTCTGTACGAAACTTTTTCGTCGATCGGCAGCGAAAATTCTCTTTCGTAAAGAACTTTACCTATATAGTTCGCCTTATCGCGGTCGGTCAAAATGTCGTTCATACTCGCGGGTACAGCCATAGGCGATACGTCGATCGATTTTTCGCTCGGAACGAAGTCGTCCGAAACGAATTTATAGTTCCATACGCCGTTTAAGTTGAGTACGCTTCTTTTTTCGTTTGATTGCGGGTATAACATAGTTTATCCGTCCTATCGCCTTATTTTTATATATTTTTACTCGTTGCCGTGAAGGCAATCGATATAGAATTTCCAGTCTTCGCGGCTGAAAAAGTGTATGCCGTCGCGGTGGAAAAATTTAATATCGCCTTTATCGTTTTTTTCGCCGATATCGGGGCGTTTTTCCTGTGTGTAAAGTCCGACCAATCCGAGTTCTTTATAAGCCTCGGTCGCCGCTTCGGAGCAAAGGTATTGCGCGTCGGTATCAGCCCAGTCGTCCTCGCTCGCCGCCACGACGAAAATCTTTCTCGGCGCGACCGCCGCTTCGAGAAAATGCTGATCGAAAGGCATCGCGTTTTCGTTTTTATTATACGCGGCGTTGAAGTGCGGAGTAAACCAATAGGGAAACACGTTCGTTATTTTTTCTATCGTTTCGCCGCGTTTGTCGCGTGAAATCGCCGCCCCGCAGCATCCCGAACAGTTGACCATGCACCCCGCGAAATTTTCGTCTCTCGCGGCGGTTAAAAGCGCCGTTTTACCGAGCCGCGAATGACCCGCCACGTAGAGTTTATCTTTCGTCGTATAGCCGTTTTCGAGCAGGTATCTGCCAACCAAACTCGTCGCGAAAGACCACAGCGTGAGTTTACCCGCCGAGTAAGGGTCGTTTCTGTCCGAAAACAGCGGCGCGATGCCGACGTTGAAGTCGTTATTATCCGTCGCGATATCTTCGTAAGACAGATGCGCCACCGAAATTCCGCCGTCCATAAGTTCTTCGACGGGGCAGTATTTGGTCGGCAAAAACGGTTTGCCGAAATCGAGCATAACGACCGTTTCGTAGTCTTTTATTTTTATCGGAACGAATAAATCGCAGGTAAACGAAGCCTCCATGCCGTTCTTTTCAAGTTCGAATTTAAGGGCGGTATGTTTCGTTTTTCCGCAGAAAAGATAGTATTTATTATCGAAATCGGGGTCGGTTACGTCCGAAACTTTAACGGTAAGCCCCGTTTCGTCCGCGTAGCCGTACTCTTCTTTCAATATGAGCGCAAGCGTTTTTTCGCGGTCGATTTTTCCGTTTTCGTCGCGGATAAAATCGGGCAGCGCGAGGTTTTTATCGTATCTCGTTCCGAAAAGTACGGAATCGAATTTCAAAGTTTTCATAATTATAATCTACCCCCGAAAAATACTTTCACGCCGCTCTCTTTTCTCGCGAGCGTTACGTCGTTTAAGTGTTCTGCGCCGTCGTCGTAGCCGTATTCGCAGAACGTTACGTCGGAAGTCAAAAGCGCGTTTTCGTTTATAACCCTGCCGCCGAGTTTTTCTACCGCGGTAACTTCGAGTTTTTTGCCGTTCGTCAAAAGTCGAAGCGACGAAGTAAACAGCGAACCTTCGCCGACGCACGACAAAGTAACGTATTCTACGGGTTTATTTTTTATCGCGATACGGAAAGTATGCGTTCCGCCTACGTCGAAAGTTACGAGCCCCGGCTTAATCGCCCCTTCGTATTCGGGCGTTTCTTTATTTTCGCCCGAGTATTTTACCCTTACGCGGATCTTCGGCGAAGAAAACGCGTCGGGCGTAACCATATCGAGATACAACACGCCGCAACCGATGTTTTCTTTTATCTGCTCTTTAACCGATTTGCAAAGGCTCATACGATAATTTTTCGTATTTTCGAACTGCCCCTTCGCGCTCTTTATTCCGTCGCGGTATTTTTTCCACAATTTATCGGCGTTTTCGTTGATTTTCAAAAAGCCTTTTTCTATTTCGTCGAGTTTTTTACAGACGGAAGAAAAGTCCTTTCTGCCCGTTTCGTAACCGTCGAAAATCTCTTTGCCGAGATAGTGAAGCCGCATTTTAAGAAGTCTTTCGTAATCCGAATCGAAGATATCGGTCAGGACGTCCGCCGCTTCGCCCTTCGCGTTTTTCAGCGAGCCTTTAAGCCCGTCGACGAGTTTTTCGGCGAATCTTCTTTCGGTGAGTTTTACGAGATTATCGTCTTCGGCGATTTTGCCGACCGACAGGTTATACAAAACGTCGTTTACGATCGGATCGCAATAAACTTCTCTTGCGGTAAGACGGTCGCCGAGCGCTTCGGCGTAAACGTTTATCGCGTCGTCTTCCGATTTGATTTCACCGTTCCATAATTTTGCGGCGTAGGCGATAACGGGGTAAGAGCCGAGATAGAAACTATCCGAACACTCCCACTCGGTCATAAGCATACCGACGGGCGAGTGTTTAAGCGCGTAATCGGTAAGAGTTTCGAGATTATACGCCGCGGAAGTCTGCCGACCCCATACGCAGCAGAAATATTCGAAACCGAGTTCATCGTAAATCGAAAGCCAGTCTTTGCGGACTCTGCCCGTCCAGTGTCCTTTGGTTTCGCTGCCGATAAAGTTATAATTCCAGTGTCCGAGCAGGATATCTTTCGGCAAGTCGGGCAGAATATCGTAATATTCGAAAAAGTCGTCCCACATCATCATACGCTTGCCGAGTTTTTTGGCAAGTTCGTAGTCGTGAAGGACTTGTTTCAAGAAAATATCCTTTTTCGTTTCCCCGTTTTTAATTCTCTCTTTGCACGCGGGACATTCGCCGAATTCGAAAATTTCGTCGAGCCCCATATGTATATAATTGCTGTGGAAAAGCGAAGTAACGTCGGATATGTATTTATCGAAAAATTCGTTGAGCCCGGGGTTGGAAGTACAACCGACCGCTCCGCGCGGATATATCGCGGGCGCCCAGCCTCTGCCCTGCGTTCTCTCGTCGGAAAATTCCGCAAGGTGAGCGAACTCTTTGTAAAAGAGCAACTTTTCGACGTGATAAAAGTTTTCGAACGCGGGTATAGCCGTAAGCCCGGAAGTTTCGATATAATCGACGATCTCTTTCATTTCGGCAAGAGAATAGGTTTCGGTTTCGTCGAAATGCGGAGTGTCTTCCGTTCTTACGCAGGTTTCGAGATATAAAAATACGGTGTTATAGCCGTATTTTTTTGCCATATCGACGTACGATTTTACGTAGTCGATTTTTTCTTTCTGTCTTGCGAGGTCTATCTGCAACGCAATCATTTTCATAATTTTTCCTTTGCAAAACGCAGTCGTTTCGTCGACGGTTATTTGCTCGTTTATTTTAACATATGCGGCTTTATCTCGTCAAGAGATATCGTAAAATTAAGAATAAATAAAGCGTTTTAATATAAATTCTAACAAAAATAAGCAAAAATATGAATGCGACGCTGCGTTGCGTACGAATAACCGTTAAATATAATCCGCAAAAATCTACGCTTCCGAAAGATTCTTCGGCTTTGCCTCAGAATGACGGTAAATATGCTTTCCCTATCGGGGAAGGCAAGAAAAACACGTCATTGCGTCAATGCCGAATTAAATAACTTGCTTTCAAGGGTTATTTAACGAAGGTATTCATAAGGCGATTTCAATTGAGAAGCAATTGTTAGCCACAGGTGATTGTGTTTGAACTCGGTCTTGCGCCGTGTTTTCAGGCTAA
>ERZ780178.106-NODE-106-length-71736-cov-7.419302_pt1 | contig 71736 bp, 66 predicted proteins | sample MGYA00511018_ERZ780178 | MGnify/ENA primary metagenome ERZ780178 (study PRJEB29588, sample SAMEA2151439) | human gut metagenome | biome: human gut; feature: human-associated habitat; material: faeces | place: Denmark | collected 2008/2010 ...
TTTTCATAAAAAGAACATTATATGATACTTTTCCTTGTTTAATCCAAAAACATTTCTTATCTTTGCACAAAAAGTACAATATAATACACTACTTGATATGAAAATTCAAGAAGTAATGAAATTGCAGCGTAAGGCCTTGGGGATTACCCAGCAAGACCTCGCTGACATGTCTGAGATAGCCATTTCAACCATCAAGAAAATAGAGAGTGGTAAAGGAAACCCCTCTCTATCGACGGTTGAAAAAATCATGGATATCCTTGGCATGGAGGTTAAATATGAGATTCGTCAAACAGTTTAAATAAAGTAAGTCATGAGAAAAGCTATCGTTTATTGTCACGACACAGAAGCAGGACTCTTAGAGGAGTCAACTCCTGGCAGAGGTTATACCTTCACATACGACAAGCAGTATATGATGGATAGGACCCACGATCCTGTCTCACTTACCATGCCTTTTAGGGAAGAGCCTTATCAGTCTGATTATCTATTTCCTGTTTTTACCAATATGCTTCCAGAAGGAGCAAACAGAAAGATAGTCTGCAGAAGTTGGCGCATGGATGAGAAGGATTTCTTTGGACTTCTTCTGAAGATAGCAACCCATGATACGATAGGAGCAATAACCGTAAAAGAAGTAGAATCATGAAAGAATTAAATCATTGCCCATCCACCCTTGCAGATGGTTTTTCCACTTACTCTCCTACAGCTTGCAAAAAACTGTTTGATGGTCAGAAAGTGTCGCATTTGCTTGATTTTGAAATAGATGAAATCAGTAAGACATCAGAGACTATGATTGCCATGAGACGTATCTCCGTATCTGGAGCTCAGGAGAAATTTCCTGCAGTGATAGAGAATGGAATCATCAGAATCTCGCAGACGGATGAACGCTCTCGCTATATACTGAAGCCTGCACCTTGGGACAACACGCTCTATACCAGGAAGCAGATTCCTGCCAACGAGCATCTTACCATGCAAATAGCTTCACAGGTATATGGCATCATTACAGCAGAAAACGGTCTTTGCTTTACCCCTCATGGAGATATGGTATATATTACCAAGAGATTTGACATAGCCAAGGATGGAAGCAAATATCTCATGGAGGATTTCGCTTCTCTGGTTGGTAAGAATGAAGCTGAGCAAGGTACGTATTTCAAATATGATGGATGCTTTGAGGATATTGCCTGTGCAATAAAACGATTCATTCCTGCCTGGATGATAGCCATGGAACGTTTCTTTAAGTTGGTTGTATTCAATTACATCTACGGTAATGGCGACGACCATCTGAAAAACTTCTCCATCATGAGAATTGGCGAGCATTACCAGCTTGCTCCCGCCTATGACCTGATGAACACCTGTCTCCATATCGAGGGCGATGACTTGGGTTTGAATGGTGGTCTTTCTTTGACTCTGGAGAAAAGTGATGTGTATGAGCGAACAGGACATCCATGCCGTCTGGACTTTGAGAGATTTGGCGAGCTTATCGGTCTGAAGAAGAAGCGTATAGAAAAGATTCTTGACTCTTTTTCTGTCTTGCCTGACGAAGTAGAGCGTTTGACCAACAATTCTTTTTTGAATGACAAGATGAAACGTACCTATTTACGAATAGTCAAAGAACGAATTCAGAGATTCAATCGTAAATCAGAATGAGAAATATTTTGGTTAGGAGAAGTGTCTATCCATGGACAATCTCCCCTGAGCCAAGAAAAGATTTAGGAAGCCCTACAGAGAATTACGTCCGCACTGCGGACGCTATTGAGTCAAGATCATTATATGTTGGTCATATCTGTCTAAAACGTGTTATTGGGTGACATCTTGGGTGACATTTGAGGGACATTTATCTCTGACAGTTGTATTTTTCTGTTTGCAGATTTTGTTTTAAAAATGAAACTGCAAACGGAACTGCAAACAGAATTGCAAGCGATATTGATTGGGTTGTTTTTTTTATTCGTTTGTGTTTCAGATTGTTAGCGTAATTCTTGTCTGTTTTCAAAACCGTTTTCATTAAGCAATTTCTTAATTGAAACCTTGGGTGACATCTTGGGGGACATCTTGGGGGACATTGAGTGACATTTTTATAGATTCGGTTAGAGTGCACACGTTTTTATTGCTGTTCTTACAATACTGCTTGAAAAGTAATTCCCCATATTTATTGCATCAAAAAAAGACAGCCAACAAAGTGACTGTCTTTAATTGAATGGGATGAATTATCGTCCTCGATGGTAATGTTGCTCTTCTTCCTGAGCAACAACCTCTTCTTTTTCCATTTGCTTGGCAACTTCCTTTACGTCGTCTGTTGCATCCTCTGGGAGACCGAAGCGGATGATGTTATCCTTGATTTCCTCTGCGCTTACCTTGCGCATCACATCGTATGTGCCTCCAACAGTCGGATTATATACTACAGCATAATGCTCATCCTCAACAAGGAGATCATCGCCACGGTATTTAGTTGGAGTGATATTGATTTTGGAGAGGTCAGGAGCATCACCTTGGTCGTATTCCTTAGCCTCAGTAAGGAGTGCATCGTAGTTGCCGTCATTTTTGAACTTGTCGAGACGGTCTGTAGCATCGGTAGTCTGGAGATACGCCACTGAAGCGTAATACATCGTTGGAGCTTTCTCCTGCTTCTGCTCAGCCTCTTGACTTTGTTCCTGGTCTATTTTCAGCTGCATGGCATCGATATGCTGGTTGATCATGTGAGAAGCCTTCTTCACATCGGTAAGCGTAGTCTTGATGAACTCAGGCGATTCTTTCAAACTGTCCAACCAGTTTTTCAGATAACTGGCACTGTCTTCCTTCAAGTGCTTGGTCATACCGAAACGCTGGGCCACCAGAGCGGCACTCAGTTCAGCAACAAGTTCCTCACGGGCATATTCTGCGCTTCCGAAAGATGCAGGTTTCAATCTGCCCAAATGGTTCTCTGACCCCGTAGAGTGAGCCATCTCATGTCCGAGATTGGTGTAGAAGGACTCTCCATCCTTGAACTGGCGTTTCTCAGGAATGACAATCTCATTCTTCGAAATGCTGTAGTAGGCATTGTCACCATAGACAGGCTTGATAGGACAGATCCATCCGTTTTCCTTGATCATCTTATCCATGGCAGGGAAAGAGAAGTCATCACCATGATTCAATGGTCGGTTCACTCCTGCAGCTGCCTCCAGCTTCTTGTAGAGTTCCGGACGAGCCTCCTGCAAGTTGGTCTGTGCCACATTAAACACATTGTAAACCTGCAATTTAGGATATACGTTATACTCCTTGCGTCGCTCCTCGGACATCAGGCGGTAGTCATCGTATTTGATTTTCTCCCTTGTTTCCTTGTTCACAACGGTGAAAGTTGTGATGAATACCGGGAAACTCTTCTCGCCTTTGAGGATTGTCACCTGAGGCAGAGCTTCCCCATTGTTGTCCTTAACCTGCTGTCTTCTTCCTTGCTTGTCCTTATTGAAGTTCAGACCGGCAACTCTGTCGAAGGTGCAGAACATAGGCAACTTATATCCTTGCTTCTCACAGTGCATGATGAGCATCAGGGCATTCATGCCGTTATACTCACGCCCCGACAGGTTCTTAGGCCATGTCAGGGAACCTTCAGTGAACCAAGGCTTCTTCCAGTCGTTCTGCAAAGTGTTGATCTTCTCAATCATCATCTCGGCAAACTTGTCCAAAGCCCGGTCTTCACTGCTACGGCCATCTGTATTATATTTCTTGTAATCAGCCATAATCATTCATTATTGGTTGGTGGATGCTGCTTTCTTATCCCATGGAGTAAGCTTGGTGATACGGCAAGTGAGGTCGAGGCGGTCGTTGTAGGCTCCCACCTGCAAATCACCCTTGGCATTAATGCCAGCCTTAGCCTGTACCCAGTCAGCCTTTGTTGTGTCAAACTGCATGAAACGAATCCAGGTGTAGGCATAGTTGTCACCGTCTTTCTCGCTGCTGTAGGCAGAGAATAGGGTATAAGGCTTGCCCTTCTTGTCGGTCTTCACCTCAACCTGCTTGCCGATAGTTCCTCGGAACTCCATGGTGCCGGTGATTGCGTCCTGACTTCCTGCATTGAAGGTATTCACTCCCGAAGCCGAGAGATTGAGGTAAAGCGCATCGCCTTTCTTATGGAATTGGAGAACTCCTGCCACCTCGATACGGGAACCTACGGGATAGTTGACCAGTTCAGCCTGGTTGTCACCATCCTTGGCTACGCTGATCTCTACAGTCTTGTTGTTTCCGTTCTTGGCTTGAACCACTACGCTGATTCCAAAAGAGATAAACTGCTTACCTTCCTTGTTGGCACGCATCTGTGCCTGGCGACATACTGTGCCGCATACGGTTACATTACATTTAATCATAATAAACTTGGCTTATTGTTTTACTTCATTATTTGATTTGAACAGATTCCAGTCTGTCCTGCTGATTGTCAACGCCTTTCTGATAGTTCTGTGACATCTGCTGAGATACTGTCGCTGCCTGAATGATAGAGGCAACACCTCTTCGCTTGTCATCATCGCTCAGATTGGCATTGCCGATCGTCTGCTGGAGCTTCGTCATTTCAGCCTGTGTCAGTTCTCTTGCAAACTGGACGGTTCCGTTATCTACATGGAGATAAGGCTTGCCATCCTGAATGTTCACGGAACAGGCTTTATAAGAGGGAAGGAGCGAGGAGAGGTCGATGCTCTTGCTGACAACCGAGTCGGTCACTTTTTGCATTTTCTCTTCTTCGCTCTTGTTGTCTATCTGCAGGGCAAGTACCATGAGAGAGGTGAACATGGTCATAGCCATCTCAATGACAGGGTCATCGCCTGGCATTTTCACTCCGCTGTCCTCAGATGACAGAAGCTTCTTCATCCAGTCTTCAGGACTTTGTGCTGTGTCAGTCACTTCGCCTTGTGAGGCAGGATTGCTAACCTTGTACTGAGCGGTGATGTCCTTGCCGTTGTGGAGAGTCTGCAACTGGATGTTTCCCTTTTGAGAGATTTCAGCAAGATACGCAGCAGGGTCTATATCCCGTGCCTTGCCATCCGCAGAGATGCTTTTCACCCCAAAATGCAGATGCTCACCAGTGGTTCTGGTTCCCGTATTGCCAGTCACGCCCAATCGCTGACCGGCATTTACAGTGTCGCCTGTCTTGACGGCAATGCTGCTCAGGTGCATGTAGGTACATTGATACTTGCTGCCGTCATTTCTGTTGTATTCTACAGTTACAGACAGTCCACCTGCAGTATTCGGATTGTTGTTGACCTGAGTGACCTTGCCCTTGTCTTCCGTTGCCAGTACATTGTCATGCTTGGCTTGAATGTCGATGCCCTTGTGCATTTGCGTGTTGGCAGGATTGAGCGGATCTTTTCTCATACCGAAAGGTGAGGTGACGAGCATAAACTCGTTTCTCTTCAAGGGATAGGAATACTTTTCGTTCTCCGCAGGCTTTGAAGAACTCGTCTTCTGGCTGGTTTGTTCTCCTTGCTGGCGAGGATTGGCTTCGGTACCGAAGGATTTTCCTTGCGATTTCATCTCCTTCATGACCATCTGGTCATACTTCTGCAGGTTGTTCTTCTCGATGATGCTTTGAAGACTTGAAGCGTACTTCTTGTTGGAGGCATAACCGGAGTTCTGCAGTCCGTTTGTCCATCCCTTGTAGTCATCGGGGGATAGCTTGAAGAGCGAGCTGTATCTCTTGTTTCCTTTCAGAAACTGGGAATGATGCTCGTATGAGTCGCCAACAGAAGCGTATTGACAGAACTTCTCGTTAGGACGGTCATCGGTATATACGAGGTACTTGCCTCCGTTCTGAACCCAACCGGAAGTAGCCTTGATGCCGAAATGATTGTTTCCCTTTCGGGATAACTCGCTCTGTCCGCTTGCACTCTCGCAGATGCCTTGTGCAAGGGTGACAGAAGCAGGTATGCCATATCGGCGCATCTGCTCCATGGCATACTCTGCATATTGTTCTACATATTCTTGATTCCTTGACATGATGATTACATGTTATCTGTGTATTCCTGATGAATTATTCTGTTCCTGTTGAGGACTCTCTACCTTGGAGGGAGAAATTTCCTCAGTGGCACGTTTGGGGGCTTCCAACTGGTCGCAGATGGCAACCCGTTCTCCTGCACGGATGAGCTTTGGCAGATAGGTGTCGAGAGCGTGGTATGGGAACCCAGCCATGGCCAGAGGCTTGCCGTCAGCATCCTTGGTATGGGAACTCTTGGTAAGCGTGATGCCCAGGATTTTTGAAGTTTTCTCGGCATCTTGACAATAGGTCTCGTAGAAATCTCCACAACGGAAAAGTAACACTGCGTCAGGATGTTTGCCTTTTAGCTCGTAGAATTGCTTTAACATCGGAGTCATTGCTACAACGGCAGCCTTTGTCTCAGCTTTCGTCTTTTCTTCCTTTACCTTTTCTTCCTTCTGCTTCTGTTCTTTCTTTTCTGGAGTTTCCTCTTTCTGTTCCTCTGCAGCCTTGTCTTCCTCTTGCTGAGCGGTGTTCTGCTTTACCTCATTGCTCTGAGCTTCCTGCTCCGATTTTTCAGTGCCTACAGCTACCGCATCGGTCCGGTCTTTGCGCAGTACATCGGCAAAAAGACTGGCAGCAAGGTGTTTCTTGTAGTCCTGCATGTTCTCGGCAAGCCACATACGTTGCCACTGGGATGGTGAGATTTCACGAGGTTTGAGCTTTTCTCCATTCACAGTAGGCATACAGAGGATGACACTTGGCTGATTGTCCGTCTCTTTGGTCTTGAAGATGTTGACACGCTGGATTTTCTCCACCTCTTCGGCAGAAACGTTGCTCTTGAAGAGGTCAACCATCATTTCCGGCTTATTGGAAGCTTCCATGTAGTATTTCTGTGCCATGTCCTGACGCATAGTGTCTGAAAGCTCCTCGTCGCCTTGCTTTACTGTGGTGAAGAACAGGTTTACATCGGCCTTGTCTGGATATACGCTGAAAGCCTTTTCATTCTCTGGCTTCAGATAGAGTGCCCACTTTCCATCATCGTCACGCAGCATCAGGATCTTGTCGAAGTCCACGGCTCCTGAGCGTTTCACAGCATCCGAAACATCGAGCAGGGTGATGGTCTCCAGGCTCCAGTTGTTGAGTCTGGCAACAGAGACTGCCTTGCCGTCAAAGAAACTGTCATCAGGACGGTAGCCCATGGAACCATCAACATTGTAGAAGGTGACAGTTTCATATCCTTCCTTCTGTAGGGCATGTTCGATACGACCTTTCTTCATGCCAGGGATGTCGTTATCCATACCTAAGGATGCACCTTCCGGAAGTACCACGTCAGCCATCTTACCCTCTGCGTCCTTTACGAGGACAAACTCCTTGGTGGACTTGTTGGGAAGGGTCTTGATCTCGTCAGCCACATAGTAGTGCTTTGGAAGGATGCTCTTGATGGCATCTGCCTGGTTTCTGGCAGTCTTGCTGTTCAATTCAACCTTTTCGCCACGTTCTGCCTTGTGGAGCATATCCACGGCATTGTTGACATCTCTCTCCAGTATATCAATGAGACATGGGTTCTCTTTCAGTTCTCTTGACCAATAATCGGTCATAGCCATGCTTTCCGGGGAGAGCTTGGCTGAGATTCCCAATTCCTGAAGCTTTACGGCTGTAGCAACCTCTGTGACCAGACGCTCCTGCTTCATGGCATCCTCTGCAGAGACCTTTCCGTTCTTCGTTACCATACCTTCACGAGCCAGTCGTTGCCCATGCCCAGTGGCTGTAACAAGTAGCGATACTGCATCACGGGCATAATCCTCATAGTGTTCGTATGAAGATGCCTTGGGCAGGAAGACAATGTCTTTCTTGCTGTCGTAATGTGCAACACCGGTAGAGTCACTGCGGATTTCGACCATGTTTTCACGTGCTTTTTCCAGAAGCTTTTCTACACCTTGGCGAATAGCGGTGGAGGCTGACTCTACATCTTTTCGGTCATTCAACCTGCCATATTCCTGGACTGTTGCTTCAAAGGAGGTCTTGTCAACCATGGGTAGGGTAGTCTGCTCGATATTGAACAAGGCTCTAACTTCACGGCTTCTGATACCTTTGTAGTCTGCTTGCTTGTCTGAAGGGAGAGCCTGGTAGTCTGCACGGCTGATTTTGTCCTCAGGGTTGTGCTTGTTGACATACTCGTTCCAGTTGTACCAGAGGAACGGTACTCCTTTCTCTTTTGATTGAACAGACTCACCACGTTTCTTCGCTTCCGAAAAAAGCGTATATTGGTTGGTCTTGTAGCCGTTTTGAGCGGCGTGCATTCCTAAGATAATGGCATTGAAGGCTGATACCTGCAAATGCTTCTGGTAGAGTCCAGGAGCCTTGCGACCGTTGTTGTCCAGCCAAATGCCATTATCTTCCTTGGCTTTCCCGAACGCCTTAGTGAACAGTTCCACCTGACGTTCTGCAGCCATTTTTTCTTGCTGATTCTTTTCTGTCATGGATATGATGTTTTTGTGATCATTGCTTATAGCCAAGAACTCCAAGTACCTTGGTCTCGGCTATGGATTTGATTTCCCACTCTGTCACACTGCTGCTCATGTGCTGACGTAGCATGCGGTCTGCTTCCTTTGTCGAAGGAGCATTGACGTAGATGGTCTGTGGTGAGAACTTCTTTACGCCTGTGTCTTCATCCTCAGTGACAAGGGAGACGACGGTCTTGTACCAGTGGTTGCCTTCATTCTCGTCTTCTTTCAGAATCTCAGTGATAGGTTCACGTGAGATGGCTGTGATGTCGAAGTCTCTGGTACCGATAAGCTCTGTAGCAGCTTTGGTGGCACGTTTCTCTGTCTCGGTGAAGCTTTCGGCATCTACCAGGTATTCTTCACTGACTTTCTTATTCTTTCCTGTGTCAAGGGCTTTGCCGTATTTGACACGGAATTTATACCAGTATCTTTTCATCTTTGTTCTATGTTATCTTTGAGCAAGTGGTCTCTCGATGACTGTCTGTCGTTCGCCAGCCTCGTATTTCTCGTATGCTATCTGTCGCATCTGGTCGTTCTTGGCCAGCACCGCATTAGCAAGGGTATTGAGAGGCAGCGCTCCTTGACGGTAGGCATCCACAACTCTTTCAGGAAGAGCTATGGTACATGGCACTCTGTCAATGGTTGCGATCAGGCAGTTGGCTCTTATCTCCGGATTCTGGATGCGTGCATTCAGAGGCTCTTCGGGATAGATGCGATAGTTGACTCTGCCACCAGCTTGTTGCGGATGATCCTGTGTCTTGAAGTTGTCCAAGGCTTCATGTCCTGCCTTATTGAGAAGATTCATGCCTCCCATGCCAATGAGCACCATTTTGAGAATCGGGTTTTTGACAAACATACCTGCAACAATGCTTGCAATAGGCATCATGTTGTCCTTGATATTGATGGACTTGGTCTTACCGGTGAACATGCCGACGAGCATAACAGGAAGCATGGCCAATACATATCCAAGATTATGGCCTATGTCACTGATACCGTTGAGGCCGAATGATGTGAGAAGCCCTTGCCAACCGTTCATGTTAGTCTGTTCGGGCTGCGTGTTATTGGCTTCACCTTCAGATTGGTTCACTCCTTCTGTTGGTTCTGCCTGCTGTGCTCCTTCCTCAGATTGTGGCTTGTTCTGCGGTTTCTGCTCCGCTTGTTTCTTCTTTTCCTGCTGTGTTCGTCTGTATTCATCCTCCTTTCCCGGTGCAATGATCATGGGAACATCAGATCGGTCATTGAGTTTATCGCCAACATGGGTTACGAGCATGTCGCTTCCAATCCATGTGGCGGCTGTCTTCAAACCACCACCCAATCCTCCCATACAGGCAAGGTCGGTTACTGAGCCAAGGGCAATACCTGCGTTCTTTTCCCAGACCGATGGCTTATACCGCTTCTCTGCCTCAGAGTCTATCTTGTGCTCCAATGGCGATTTTGCGACTTCCTGCGGTAGATAGAAGATGGTACTGGTGGCAGCCTTTCGCATGATGTAGTCGATGGATGATTTCGGTATTTTGTCCTTTATCATCTTGTCAATCATCTTCTGTTCCATGGAGGCATTGACCGTGATATGCTGTCGCTTTAACTCTTTCTTGACCATCGCAATATAGTCTTCCGTGGTCTTGGATGTCCATTTGCCTGTGTATTTGAGGGTGTCATTTTGCGCCTGCATGGATGCCATACCACCGTCAGGGCCAGCTGCTGCTGCCATCAGACCTGCAAACGAATTGGAGTTTGACCGCAACTCGTCTGCAAGCTTGTTCTGTAGGTCATTCCGAACTTTATTCATAATCGGTATGACCTTAGTATTGAATATCTTATCCTGTTTTGACTCTACCATAGCTTTATGTTTACAAGTTTAATTGGTTGAGAATTTGCTCCCTGGTCTGTTCGATGGCGTTGTGATAGACTTCCATCTGTTTCGGGAAATATTCCTCCAGCCATTCGTCCTTCTCGATGTTGTTGTTGATGAACTTGATGGCCAGATTTCTTTCTATCTCAATGGCTGCTTCGCCTTTCTCGCTGTTGTTGAACCAAGCCTTAGTCCACCATCTGATTCCCGACTTGTCGGGATAGACGCTCACCAGGCGTGGAATGTCGAAGCTTTGCACATCGATGTCCAGTTCTGCCAGTGGGTCAACTATTCCGCTTGTCGCTATTGCCCGGTCTTGTGCTTTTTTTTTTCGATGGCGCTCATGCTCGAAAGAAATATTTGATGGCGCAAGGCGAGATAGTTGAGGAAATCTCCAATAAGGAGGTTCTGTACTCGCTCGGCTATTGGAATACTTCTTGATCCCATTCCCAGTGGATTCGCCATAGAAGGCAGGGTTTCATAGAAGTAATTCTTCATGGCCGACATGGTGAAGATGTTGCGAAGTGCAAGTTCCGTATGCTCTGGAAGGGCATAGATGCCTTGGCTCATGTCGCTCATGTAGTCGGGGAAGAAGCGCATCATGAGGTCTTCAATCTCCTTCTGGTCTTTGTCATACATGGTATGAACATCCATGTCAAGAGTGACGAACTGAGGTGCTGCGCCTGGCTTTCCGTTCTGTTCCATCACTTTCAGATTGCTATAGATCATGGTGAGGAACTCCAGTGGATTGAGTTCTTCGCCCTTGTATTTGACTTCTACATGGAGGGAGTCGGCACTGACGGCGATGACTTGCCCTGCCTTTACCTCTTTGCCGTAGTTGGCAAACACGTTGCTCAGGTGGGCATAGGTCACTTCATAGTCACCATATCTCGTAATCTGGTAGATGCCGTGAATGGCATCGTTGCCAAGTCCTGTCACCTTGCCGGTAGCTACAGCAGACAGCAGATAGTTCCTGACCTTGAAGTCAACTCCATGATGGAAAAATGACTCTCCAGTGTGCAGATGCTTCTGTTTGCCGTAGCCCAGGGACATGGTCACTTCTCCGTTTCTTTCCTCGAATGGCATGCAATAGCCACTGTCGGAATGCAGTATCATTTCTTGTGTATAGTGCATTGTATAATACTTTGTTATAGTGTTTGTTATCTTCGTCTGCTTACAGTATTGGTTTGCTCTACTTCTTGCTGCTTTTCTTCTTCCTTGTGGTTGCTTGTTTTACGGTCACTGTTGCCACCAAGTAGGCTGCTTAGATTGGCATTGTTGCCTATCATCATCATTCCGAGAACGGCTCCAGCTATCTTGCCTAACCATCCGAAGCGACCAAAGACAAGGAGGGCAGAGACTACAAGTCCTACAAGGCTGAGACCTGAAACGTTGCCTTTGCCTATGTTGCTGAAGAAGTTTCCGAACATGTCACCGCCATGACCAGAGAACATGGCTCTAAGGAAGCCAGACATACCGCTCCACTTGGAATCCACGCTGCTGATAGCCCCATTAACATTGTCAGAGAGTCCTGTAACAGAGTCTTTCAGGTCTTTCACGCCATCACCAATCCCTGATACAGTGTCGCCAATCTTCTTGGTGGTGTCTTCTCCTATGACGGCATCGCTGACAATGCCTACAACGCTTTTGTCCGTGGTGAGTTTCTCCCAACCAATGTAACCAAGACTTCCTCCAACCACTGCGCTTTTTGTGGCAGTACCTACGCCTTTCAAGGTCTGCTGAGGATGAAGCACAGCACTGCCCACTGTGTGTGCAGTTGCACTGGTCATCCTTCCTCCCAATCGGAGAGTTGATTTTAAAAATGAGCCCCAACCCATAATGCTATGTATTTCTAAATTATTGTACTGTTATTTGTTATCTGATTATGTTGAACCTTTACTTCAAGGTCTTGCATTCCTTCGCCATCGTTCTTTACATCGCTGTACAATGGTAGGTTTGTCCACTTCACTCCTGGCTCCATAGTCTATCTCTGCCCAAACGTCTGACAGTCTGGTGTACTTTACTGCCCGTATCAATCGTTTGAGTTTCTGGTTCATCAGTTTGAGTTTCGGTCGTATGCCAAAGACTATCTCCAGTCGCTGCTTCTCTGTCATCTTGTTATTAGAGAGGCATACCTGCCTGACATCATTGACTATCTCGACACTGCTCATGACAAGTTCCCGATAGAGTTTGTTGCGATTGGAGGACAGAGCCACGGCAAGAGCATTGGTCGTCTGATGGCTTAGCTGGTGGCTGTAGGTTCCAAGTTGTGCCACGAGACGGTCTATCTCGTGATAGAAACCATAGATCTGAGCTGCATAGCTGATAATGCTGTTGAAACGGTCAAGATAGTTATTGAACTCCTTCTGTAGGTTGGTTGTACCTTCCACCTCTTCCTTGATCCATATATGACCTGTAGATACAAGTTGCATCATCTGTTCCTGCTGCTTCAACTCTTTCTTGGCCTTGTCGGTATATTGGAATATCATACCTGCCAGAACAGGGTCATTGCCCTGGGCACGGAGAAAACTCCCATCCTGCCCATCAAAGGGAAGGATGAGAGAAAAGAGAAGTAATATGAGAGCATAGAGACGTTTCATAAATGTTATCCTCAAATAATCTTTCTTATGGTGTTACAACTCTGGCACATCTGCGCCATCTGCCAAGGGCTTGACTGGCTATTTCGGCATTGCTCCGGTCGAGCATTCCTGCCGTGACATTGTTCCAGACATCGGCCATGGTATAGTATCTGATGCTTAGACATAGCCTTGACAGCTTCTTGTTGAACTGTGCCAGGCGGTCGTTCAGTTCCCAGAGGGTCTTGCTTCGTTCTGCACCTGTGAGCATATTCTCATTGCCACCTTTGGCTATGGCATCCTTTAAAGTAGTATATACCGTGACGAGCTCTGTGGCAGTCTCGATATAGAGGTTGTTCATGCTTGCGGTTGCCACAATACCCTGTGGATTGCTTGCTATGGCTTTCTTCAAATTGCACAAGTTGATGAAGATCCTCACACCATCGTCATAGAGCGAGGTGCAGGCTTTCAACGTGGAAGCATAACCCGATGCCGTTTTCAGATAGCTGTTATACTTCTTTTCCCATTTGTGAATCTGGGAGAACTCGGCTGCGATGGTGTTTTGCAGGAATGCGGTCTTCTGCTGGTCTTCTATCTGGCTTTTGATCTGACCGTTGATAAGCTCGTTTCCCTCAGCCAAGGCAACATACTCCAATGGATTGCTGGAGGCAATCTGAGCATAACCTATAGCTGGCGATAGCATTAACGCCAAGGCAATGGCTGCAACAACCTTGCTTCTTCTGTTATCTGTTGGTAATTTCATATATGCCTTTTCTCTTTTTGTTGTATTCTACACGTTCACGGATGATTCTCACCACGTCCAACCGTTCCTTCACACCATAGATGTCCAGTTTGGGATTGGAGCGGTCGCCGCTGAATATCCATACTGTCTTCAATCCGAATAACTGTTCCAGAATATCTCGGTTCTCGCTGAAATCCACAACTCGGTACAGCTCGATGTAGTCACTGGTTCTTGTCAGTACTCCATGCTGGATGATGAGCTGTTCAGAGGTGATGATGTATCTGAGTTTGTAGAGATATAAGCATCTATAGAGCATGATGCAGGTCATCACACCTCCTAGTACCACGAAAGGCATCTTGTAGGTGATGCTGTCGTGACCGGCAACAAGGAACAGGGCACAGCTGATGATGAACGACATCCCTTGCGAGATGATATACTGCGCCCAGTGAGGGCGTAGGGTGATGATGTTGTATCGTCTGATTGGGTCTGCCATATTCATTATCGTTTAAATCCATGATGTTTGGTTTCCTCGTTCTCTTCTTGCCGTTCAAAGGTCAAGTCCACACCGTTCTCGTCAAATGCGGTCTCTACTACGTCCGTCATGGAGAACTGTTTCTTATCCAAAAGCTCGTCATTGAAGTCCTTGTAGCCTTCCGATGGCTCTTCACGAATAATCTTCACGGGAGCGAGGTCTTGGTCTTCCTGCAAGTTGAGCTTCTGTAGCAGTGAATCCTTGAAGTCCTTGAATGCTTTGTTCATCTTGTCAGCAGCTTCTTGCTTGTCTTCTTTACACAAAAAGGGAGAGTAGTGATACTCCAATGCCTCTTCTTTTGCTGAATCGTAAACCAGGTAGAGCTGTTTGAGCTCATGGGGGAGTAAGCTGTAGTTCTCATCGTTGAAACTTAGCAGTTCCTTGATGGTCTTCGGCTGTTTGTCGAAGCTTTCCATGAAATCCCTTATGTCAGCAGGTACATTTCCTGGAGCTACAGGACTCTGTTTGCTTGCTATATCCTCGAAGTTTGCCACAAACTGCTTTCCTGCCACATCCTTGTCAAAGCCGAGGTGGAAGGTGGCTTGGGGTGCTGCTTTCAGCAATCCCTGTATCTGCCCATAGCTTGGGTTACCTCCCGTAGAGACATAGACTCCGGCTTTCAGATCCTGCCGTCCACGCTGATCCAATCCTGATTCCTTGCGCATCTGTAGCTGGTAAAATGCCATGGCATCGTATGCGCTTTCAAAGACAAGCACAATACGGGCATCCTGGAGTGCCGTTTGCTTGGGACTTGCCATCCATAATCCTTCACTGGCGTTGGTACCGGTAGCCATGCCTTTTCGGGCAGAACCATCCTTGCGAGGATAGCCTCTTTCCTCTAACCCTACACATTTGTCTGGTTGCCCAGGAATGTGCATAGGGAAGGAGAGATTCTTATAGATGCTGCCATCCTTGGCGGTTTTCGATGCGAGGAAGAAGCTGTGATGGAAGGCACAACGGGTGGCGAAATCAATTCCTCTTGACTTGAAGAAGGCGTAGAACGGCTTCTGTGACTCGAAGTCTTTAGGATTGAAACGGTCAATCTTGTAGTCATTGATATCAAATGGCTTGCTGCTGACAGTTGGATTATGCACGTCCTGACTCCGATGTTCTACCGGGATGTTAAGCAGGCGTTGGCAGACCTTATGGACAAGGGCTGATTCCTTCATGCCATTCTTGTACTCCTTGAATAGATCTGGATGCTCCCAGATGAAGGAGGTAACAGAGTAGAGCTTGATGGTTGGCGGCTTGAAACAGCAGTTCTTGTTGGGCATGACAATGTACTTGTCCCCACTGATTCTTTTTCCGTCGCTGTCCAGACGTACATACGCAGGATAGCGCAAGCCATCACGCTTGTAAAACGTGTAGCCTGCGTCCTCCAATACGTCCTTGATATTAAGACGGCTTCTGTAGTCTGCAAATGTCTGTTCGTCTGTCATCTCTTGAATGTGAATTGTTGTTTATCTCCCATGACCTAAGCCTACACCGTGTTCTCCTGCATTGAGTCCTGCATCGAAGGCTCGTGAAGCAAGGTCTTGCGGTGAATCCACGCTGCCCTTGAAATAGACATGTGGCCCATGGGCATGGTCATGATGGTGTTCTACAAATACTGCCGGTGCTGGACGGTCTCTGCCCAGTTCGCTCATCACAGCAAGTCCTGCAAGGAGAGCTCCTCCAATCTGAGCCCCGATATTCTTGCCTTCTCCAGGGATGGTTTTCATATCCACCTCCTTGAAGATGTGGGAGAAGAGTTTCATGCGGTGGTAGTCATCTATAGCCATGAACTTGTCATACTGCTTTTGGGTAATCTCATGGCTGATGCTCTCACCATTGATGACGGCAGTCATGCGAAACTTGGCATTGCCTTTCTCGTCTTTCTGGATTTCACCCTGCTCATTACGCACTGGTTCAACCTTGATATCATCAACCTGAACCTCTCTGCCATGCTTGCCTTCACGGAACCATCCCTTGCTTTCGTTCTGCTCATACAGGCTGTTGCCATCTACATGAGCAACACTGCGGTCTTCTGGCTCAAAAGTAATCTGGTCGCCATTAGATGGGAGTGACTGGTCAATCACCATCTGCTGGCGGTTGTTGAGTTCTGCCTCTATCTCTGGTCTGAGCTTCAAGCTGATCTGCTCTTTGGAATTGAGCATATCCATCGTCAGTTTGTCCTGGAAATCGTTCCTGATAGCATTGTTGATGATGTCAATGCGGTTCTGGACAGGTACTTGCTTGATGGAGTTGTTGGTCAGCTTTTTCACCTCATCCTCTGTAAGATCATAGACAAAATCCTGCTTGGTGGCTGTGGACTGGATGGTCAGTGTCTTGTTGGCTGCATCTACGATGATGCCGTGAGACGAAAGACACTCCTGCCATTTATCATTGCTGAAATAGACCTTGGAGGTGATGAGCTCGTTGTATGGCTTGGCTGGTTCCTTGGGACGTGGACGAACCACTACAGGGGTAATGACTGATTGCAGGTCTGCCAACACATCCTGCGAAGGTTGCTGTACCATGTTTTGCAGACCACCTTTATAATAGAAGCCATAACCGCCATTCTGCAACTCGCCCGGCTTCATTCTGCCGTCAGGACGTTCTGGTACGATCGGAGCACCCTGCATGAACATGGCACCTCCAACTCTGCGCATGTGAAATCCTTCCTGACAACGTGGAGTCCAACCGAGGAATCTTCCGTGATATGGATCCATCATCATGTGGGCATGTCGTCTGTTCCAGGGAAGTCTGCCATATTCGCCAACGCCTATGCGGTAGCCGTGGAGTCCCATGGCAACACGGCCATTGGCATTTCGGGCATGTACGAAGTCACGTGGCATGTAGAAATCATTCTTCACGAGTTCTGCCACGGTGTTGTAGGCTTGCTTGTTGGCTGAGTTTGCTCCCCAGTCAACCAAGGCTCTGTGCTGTTGTGCGGTGATGGCGTAGGTCAGCAGAGGGGAATCGTGACCTTGAACGGCCAACTGATAACCTTCTCCTTGTCTGATGATATGTGCTTGAATACCATTCTTTCTGAGAATCTCCTGAAGCTCAGGTGCCAGGTCTCTGCCTACTGGTAATGCATTTGATCTGATAGACATATTCTAGTGCTGTTTATTGTTTCTGTACTGTGTGATTATTCGCCAGCTTCAATCTGCTCGCCCTTCCAATCGACAAATTCCTCTGCCGACTCCTCATTGACAATGAGATCCTTCTCTTTGCAGAAGGCTGTGTATTCCTCTTGCCATTCAGGTGAGTGGTGGTTGATGTAGTCAAGCCAGCCATATTCTCCGCTCTGGACTTTTTCCACGAGCACGTCTTCTGGATAGTACTTTACATTTGCCATGAAATCTTGTTTTATGGGTTAATACTTTGGGTTATCGCTGCATCATGCGCATTCCCAGTTTCTTCTGTTCATTCCACATCTCTTCGGTGTAGTTCTCTTCTGGAATGTAGTCGAGATTGCCGTCTTCATCCATAGCCCAACAGCCGAAGATGCCAAAGTTGAACTTATCCCAGTCACGCTTGGCTTCTCGCTTCCAGACAAGTTCGTTGCCTGCTGCGAAACGGATGCCGGTGTTGGAGTTAAGGTCGATACCGATGGATTGTTCCTCGTCATCCTCTACGATGGTAAGGATGTCTCCGTTCTGCAACTTCTGCATCTCTGCGCCAGTGAGGTGGTAGCGGTCTGCTACATACTGGATGTTTCTGCCGATGACTGGGGTTGGAACACTGAGTACCTGCTTGCTTTCTGGATCAAGCTGGAAGAAACACTTGCTGCCGAGTTCCTTGCCAACCTCGTTGCTCTCCAAATGACCGACGATAGGCTTTCCTGCAACAAGGTTCTTCTCCTGCTGCTCATTGAAGAGTTTCAAGTCTAACTCATCGAGCTGTGGATAGAAGAGCACATCAACGCCACCTTCGGCTGTTCTTACCAGGCTGAACCTGGTTCGTGCCTTGACTTCCTCACCATCATCGGCTGTGATATGAACTGGCAGGACTGGCGACTTGCGGCCATTGTAGATGTTCTGGAGGACATCGGTCGGCAAGTCATCAATCATTGCCTGGGTGAGTCCGAAACGTTCAAGGATGCCATAAGGCATCTCGTTCTCATCGAAATTGTAATTCATTTGCTTCTGTTTTATTCGTTTTTTATTTGGTGGATGACCTAACGACTGGTCTTATTAAGACTGCGCCTAAAGCCAAACCGACAACAAAGTTACATTGTAGATATAGAAGAAGTTAAACATGTACGTTAGTATAGTGAAAGTTTTATAGATAGTTATGAAAGTAGTATGATTATTCCTCAATTATCATACTATAAACATAAATAAAGTTAGATATAATAGGGAAGTGGTTACATCTTTCGTGTTGTTATGCTGAGTCTGATTACCTTTGCAACATGAAAGCAATAAAGACACTCATATTGATACTGACAATGATGCTTACAAAGACTCCTTCACATGCCCAATTCAATACGATTGGGTATGTGAAGAAGCATAGTATATCTAAAAAGAAGAGTCCACAAGAAACAACTCATGTTGCCTCTGTGGACTCTGTGATGAAGGCGGATTCTCTGTCTCCGGATTCTTCCCAAGATGTTCTTCCTTATCTTCGGGCTTCATTTCCGTTGAAAAACATTCAGATCAATTCAAGATTTGGTATGCGTAATCACCCGGTGAAGCACAAGACAATCATGCACAACGGCGTGGATCTGGCAGCTCATTACGAGAAAGTGTTTTCCATGTTTCCAGGGGAAGTGACTGGCGTTGGCCATGACAATCGCTCAGGTAAGTATGTCACGGTCAGAACTGCTGGCTATACCATCAGCTATTGCCATCTTTCTGCTTTCTGGGTCTCAAAGGGGATGTTCGTCAATGCAGGAGAGGTGCTTGGAGTTTCTGGAAGTTCCGGCATGTCAACTGGTCCTCATCTGCACCTGACAACAAAAAAGGATGGCAAGGTGTTTGACCCTGTCATCCTTCTGAAGTATGTTCAATGCATTACAAAGTAATGCTTGATTAGCATCATTGTTTCTTGCATTTAACCCAAATAGATTCGTCACCAATAGACATTTTCATTTCTGATACTGTAGAAGTCGCAGAAATGATGGTGTAAGAAGCAAATAGTTCACCCTCAACATATGTGTTTAGTGTGTTTCCTTTCAAAGACCATGTTCCACGACCAGTTCCGAAATATCCTGAGCCGTAATAAGAACCGTCAGCATTGAATGTGGCGTAAGTCTTTCTGAAAGGCCAATCAACATAAGTGCCAGACTCAGATGTCTTTACTGCAGTCATCTCCCAGGTTCCTACAATCATAGATTTATCATAGTCTCCATTGTCATCATCGTCACTGCTGCATGATATGAATGCAAAAGATGCTACCACGAGGGTAAGAAGGAAAAATAAATACTTTTTCATAATGTTCTTGTTATTTTGAATTTACCAATTGTCGTTTTCATTACCAGATAAGCCATTCTTGATGCACTCCTCAATCTTATCCATTACAACATTAGAGTAGGCGTGTGCCATGACAAGTGCTTTGCAGGAAGTCTTCTTGTGAGAGTCCTTCTTAGCAAAAGGATAACATTTATCCAGTGTCCAATTCTGATCAGAACGGGTAGGGATAGTGCCTCCCATTGCACCCATCCAACCGCCACCAACGGCAACATTGACAGAATAGAATGGTACAGTGTAGGTAACACGAACCTTATTGTCCTTTATATCACATTTGATAACAGGGCGTAAATTAACGTTGTAAGAGTTAGTACCACCTGCATGTTGTGCAATACTCTCTACAAAACCCTGTGCGATGATGGTCCCCAACTCTTTGTCATTCAATTTGATGACGGAGTTCGCATCATTGAAAGTTGCGGTGAACCAATAGTTAAGCAACACATAAAGCTGATCTTTGGTCTTGCCTTCAGCAGGGATTACCTGAGTATAGGTGATGGCATTGTTCTTATCCAATGCCAACTGGGTACCGAGATTGGTTGCTGCATCAACCCATTTCTCTCCATACTTTTCTTTTGCGTACTTTTCCAACTCGTCTGCTCGCAGAATTTGAGCATCTACCGCACTGCATACAAATAATGCAGCAAGTGCAACTAAAATAAACTTTTTCATTTTTCTATATTGTTTTGATAGACATTATTCTTTTAAAAATCAAATCCAAGTTTGACGCTAACTGACTCTGTATCATATGTAGCAGGCTTGCGAGTATAACTCATATCATATCTGCCATTGAAACGTTCAAATGTTTCAAATTCAAGTTTCTCAGCAGCATATCCTACAGACAAGCTAAGTCCCTGTTTGTTATTCAATGCATATCTAACACCCAATGATGCCACCACGTAAAGACCACCATTATTGGTAACAAACGTTCCTCCTTTGATGTCAAAGAAAGGCGAAATCTTGCCTTTCGTGAAATTGCTGCGGAAGTTTGCGAAAACCGGAATATCTACTTTACTGTCTCTTACATCAAGTGGTATTTCCATATCACCAGTTTTGTAAGATGAAATAAAATGCAAGCCTGTACCAGCACCAAGGAATATATAAGGATTCACCTGATAACCATGTGTTGTGTTGACTTCAAAACGACCAAAGTCATAGTCACCGATTCCAACAGAATAACCTGCTTCAACGTGGCCTTTATAGCCAGATTGCATACTTTGCGCATTGCTATTGATGGCGAAAGCCATTGTAGCTGCTAAAAGAATTGCTATTTTCTTCATAACCTTATAATATAATAATGTGAATAATCCATTTTCATAAGGTGACTACCAACCGCAATTATCGTCATAGCACTCATCATTCTCGCAGCCTTCATACTCATCACGATCGCAATAACTACTATCATGATTGTCTTCGTAAGAACAAGCATGGTCGCAGCAACAGTCATCATAACCATCTTCATAGCCACGAGCATAATTTTCATGGTCTGAGGTATTATTACCAGCGTTGCGATGCGCTTTCTTTTGGCTGTTTGAAACGCCGTTTGAAAATAAAAAATCGAATAGTCCCATACCTTTTCCTATTAATGTTTAATTTCTGATGCAAAGGTATGAAAGTCTTGTGCAGTCTATCTGCACTATAAAAAGATAGTGCATATTACTGGATAAAAAAAGCAGAAAGAACTGTTTCTTCCTGCTTAAATTAGCTGTTTTGACCTATTATAATTGCCTTAATGTATCTACAAAGAATGCTTCTTTTGCTTTCATCTTTTCACAGAAGTCTGCATAAGAAGTGGACGTATGACAAATCTCAATACCTAATATATTGAGTGATGCAGATGAGTCCTTCAATCGTGATTTTGGAATTTCCTGCTGTCTTTCAGTCAAAGGAGCTATAAAAACTCCTTTTGAGGCCTGTAAGTTAGTGATGTATGTAATTAACTGATGAAGGTCATTGCGATTTACTTTTGAAACTTTTTCATAACTTTCAAGCTTCTTGTATTTTGCATCGAGAACAATATCATCTTTATAGAAATCTGGATAACGGATTCCACTATGATCTTCAAACAAATAGATGCCACCTTTATGTTTCTTGTTTTCTGGATGCTTGAAGCCCTCTTTTTGTAGAATGGTATACAGATACTCTTCCCAAAGCCAGGCTCCATCAAACAGAATACCGCAAATCTCCTCATCTGTTTCTCCGTACTTTACTTCTTCCATTCTTAGAATCTGTAAGCAAAGGCATTGCAGGGGCTGGTATTCCGTATAGTAAGGATGACTCTTATGTCTAAGGTTCTTACCAATAATTGCACCACGCTCATTTTTGTTATATGAAGGAGTTAGTGAAATTATAGATTTTACATTATCTATAGTTTCCTGGTCTAAACCTAATACGGATTGACCATATCTCTTTGACTTCATAAACTCAATTGTATGACGGATTAACTCTGTCATGTCATTGTCATAGGTATATTCACGAGTGGAGTATGCCACATTTCCTGCAAACGGAATGTTTTGGGCAATATGGCGTCCCCAGTCAATCGTACCTTTTAATTTTGAGTCGTTATGTTTGAAGTTCTGATACTCTCTGTATATGCCTTGGCGCATTGCGTTCCTTAGCAAGTGAGGGAACATAAACATGATAAAGTCAAATACATCCTCTTTTTCGTTGTTGTGATTAAGGTCAAAGAGATTGAATGAAAAGACCTTTTGAAGCATGTAATGTAAGAGATAGTCGTCGCGTCCTTCGTCAAAGCGGGATTTGATTTTTATCTGCAGGTTTCCAACACCGATAAACCCCATCACATTTCCTGTGGTAATACGTACCTTTTCAGAGTCACTTGTATTTAGAATGGTCATAACTGAAGCTTCACCGACTTTGTCGTCTGAATCCTCTATACTAAAAGGAAATACTAGCAGATTCTCATTTTCATGACATAATTGAGCTATTGTCTTGTCGGCAATAGGGAATAAAGCTGAGACATCTTTACGAAGAAATGTCCCAGTTTTCACCTGTCCAATATTGTTGTCTGTTAAGTTAATTCTCATCGACCAATTCGTTATCATTAATTTCTGAGTTGCTTTCTTTGGTATCGAAGTAAGCACTTCTCAACTTTACCATGATTTCGTCTGATTTGCGGAAACCACGGCTATATTCTCTAAGCAGTGGTTCGATATTCATATCCCATAACTTTTCAAAGTTTCCACCATTATCACCCAACTTCAAGAAGTATGATGGTCCAACCTGGTAGGCTGGACCAAGCCCTTCAATCTTAGATATCTCATTATTCAATCTTGCCATTACACTCTTTGCCTTAGTAGCACATTCGAGTGTGTCGAGCATAGATTGTGTGTCTTCAGGCTTTATTTCCTTCCAGGTGAATCTGCGACGCATAGCAAAGTCCATACTCTCGATACTACGATCTATATCATTCATTGTACCAAGAATGAATACGTTTTCAGGAATATAAAATCCTTCAGCAAATACATTTGTTTCAGGGACAAGGTTCTGATATTGAGTCTTTACTCGAATATCTTTCTTGCCTCTATAACCAGGGTCAATGGCGTAGAATAGTTCACCAAATATTTTTGAAGCCTCTCCACGATTGATTTCATCAATGATGAAAACAAAATCTTTTTTTGACTACGTTACTTGCTGTTAATGTCGAAATGTTCTTTTGTTTGTACACTTCTTTAAGTACAGCCCAGTAAGCAGAAGCATGACAACCTCCAATAGCATCCCTTACAGCATCGCTAATGTTTGAAATATTGTTCAAAGACTCTATTGTAGTAAATACTTTTGCAAGTTTTGCCAATCTGTCAAAAGAAACGGTATAAGTACGATTACTACTAGTTCCAGGAGTTTTCAGTTCTATGTTATTAAAGTCTGTAACCTTAACCACTTCCATGGATTTTCCGTTTGTTTTGAGCTTAAATTCATTCAAATCACCATTGTTAATTTTATCAATCACTGCCACTGCTGTCCCGTTTAGAAATCATCGGGCCTGAAAAGGCTAGGATATAGCCAATCCTCCGTCTCTTCTGTTGGAACAGCTTTGTTAAACAATTCATTTAAAGGAGTCTTGTCCGTAAGGAATAGACCCACGTTCTTTGAAATAGTGTGTAGCGATTGATCTATGTGCATCACTTTCTTTGCATAAGCTAAAAGCAAGTATGTGCATATGGCAATCCAGATTTGCAGATATATGGCATTCTCGGAAGTTCCATAAAAGGATTTGATGTGAAGGTGTTGCTTAATCCATTTAAAGTAAAGTTCCACGTTCAATCTTTCCCTATATAATTCAGATATGGTAAGCGCTTCATATTCCATGTTGTTTGTGAGAAACCTATACACCTTACTTGTTGCATAGTCCTCATAGGTTACCATTCTAAGTTCTTCAGGATACCATTTGGCAGTATGTAGTCCTGTTAATTTGATACGTTCATCAGAAATGATACCAGTACTCTTGTCAACTTCGGCTTCTGATACAACTTCAAAAAGCATGTTATCTTTTGCCCTAGTAACAAAGAATGCATTCACGACCTGTTAATTGAGCATAGCTCATTACTAGAATTTGGTCTTTACAAGAGAAGTTTCTTGCTCTGTAGTTTCCCTTATAACGGTCTACACAAGTTTTGAAATCACGTTCTGGTATAAGTGACATAATCTGAGAGAATATAGTTTTGCCTTTGTTCATCGCACACGTATTTTAAATATGCGTGCAAAGATACAAAATCAAATCGAATACACTATAAAAAGTCCGTAAACTTTTGAGTATTAATAACTTATTTAATAATCGTCTCGTTTTAACGGGACACTAGTGAATCACTGCATTATATTTATAATCCAGAGATTTTTCTTCTGATAACTCTGTGAGAGTTTTTTTGCTGTCCTCCAAATTCTTGATAGCTTTTTTGCAAAACTCCTTAAATAGTCCATCTTTACGCTCAAATCCCATCTGTCCATCAGACATCATGATAGGTCGCAGACCTTCTACAAAATCAGTATAGTCATAAGAGGGATGAAACTGCACAAAGCACATTTCGTCCTTACTACATCCCATTTCTCTTGCTATGGCCTGTGCCATAAAAGTTTTACCGGTACCAGGAGCACCAGTAAGAACTAAGTTCTTGCTCTCTTTAAGCAAGTCAATATATTTTTGATACTTCATTGCGTTGTCTATTTTTGTTTCAACAAGATCATTTTCATTATCTTCCTTGTCAGTATCTGTGTTTTTTAATAATGCTCTATTATAGTACCATAATACCGTTTGGGCAGTAAGTGGCATACTTTGAATACATCCATTATTCTTTATTTCGTCATTGATTGATAAAATCAATTCATCCACTTTCTCAATCTCAGGAATAACATATTGATCCAGTAATTCGTAAAAATGAACAAGCTTGTGACCTGCCTTTCGAGGCTTAATCTCTAAAAGCTTACACAAATTCTTATATACGTCATTTTTATAAAAAGTATATTTCTGAGGATTATGGAATGCCAAGAAACAACTGATAAGTCGTTCATCACACATTGCACTCGTGTGAGTAGTGAACTTTGCCTTAATCTTATTATCCCATAATGTTTTGCAACTATTAGTGAATTTTTCTATTCTTTCTTGTAGAAGGATGCTTTCATCAAACAGTGCTCTAAAGAGTTTTCTATACTCTTCTGGTTCATATTTCGCAAAATTTCTAATTGCGGTAATCTGTGAGCTGAAGCAGAGATTGCTAAGATCAAGTGACTTAATCTCATTAGAAAAATCAGCTGCATAAGGGTCTGGGTGTCCATTTTGCTTGGACACCAATTCCCATTTATATAATTCTTGCAATTGGTTTTCTGAATCACCATTTAGTCCATATTGGATTTGGTGATTCTTAAATAATGTAACTATATCTTTTAAACTCATATTTGTTCTTTCTGATTATAATTAAACATCCTCCAGAGTGCTCTTCATTATCAGTTCCATAAACAACAATTAGGGCAGCCTTTCGGTATTCATTGAATACTGTGGCTGCTCTAATATTGTGTTATGCATGTTTTGTCTTCATGAATGTTGCAGTAAACTCCTTACACTTGCGCATGTCCTGTTTTGATGATGCAATAGAGTAGGGACTATACTTTTCAAACATGTCTAGACCACGTCCAAGTGTAATTGTCCATCCTGTATCTGTTTTGATACATCTGTCATGGAAGTCTCTGAACTTGTATGTAAACTCAATGCCATAAGAAGCAAGGTCATCCTTGATGTCATCAAGCTTGTCAATCAAGTCTGGTATCTTGTCTTCCTCTTCATTAGTGAAAAGGTTCAGTTTCAAGTCATCCACAGGACGTGTGTTGATAAGCATCAGAGCAAACTCCATGAAGTTCTTGATTTGCCATGAAGCACGTATATATGGATCTTCAACGGTTATTTCCTTTGCTTCTCTCATATAAGGTGCAAATAACTTCTCATAACTTACGCCTGTTTGTCCCATTCTGAATGACATACTCTTTTCTTGTAGAATAGGAATGCGTGGACGTTTGGTCGGGTGCTGATTCGAACCGCCCTCTGCATTAGTAACTTCTGTAGAAGCCTCGTTATTTTCTGTGGAAGTTTCAGTTTCTTCTGTATTATCTTCAATCGTAGTATGTTCTACTACCTGATTGCTTACTTGTTCCAATGTCTCTATGCTCACTTCGAAACCAGTTTTCAAGTTGATGTACTTGAACTTTGCCGGCTCTGCCATGAAAGTTTCGTCAATCACATAGAGCTGATCCTTCACACGTTTACGACCTTCTGCAGCAAAGTCAACCAACTCATAGGCCTCTTGGTCAGTCATCTTACCATCAGGATAGATAAGTTTCATCATGCCTGAGAAAGTCTTGCGGATAGCAAGGTGGTCACGCTCTGAGAGTGAGCCGTCAAACTTCGCATAGTCATTCAGTACTGCAGTTCTGTCATCATTGCGCATTTCGTGAAGCACGGCTGCAATGTAGTCTGTTATAAGACCATATCCCTTGGAGAAACTGTTCTTCTTCAACATCTTGATTTCCCAACCTGGATTATAGAGATGGATTCGGTCGAGGAACGCACCCTTGATGAATGAAGTAGGAATGCTCTCAAACAGATGGCTGTTCTTCAACATATATGGCACAGTATGTTTGGTATTACCTACGAAAGACATGGATGCACTTGCCTCGTGAGTTCCCTTACCACGGTTGAACGACTTGTTGGCAAGATAGTTCTGCATCGTGTCGATGAGCACAGCATCCACATTACGGCCTTTCTGCTGTTCAAACTCGTCCCATGCCACAACATCCCAATAGCCTACCAGTCCGAGAATCTCCTTGTTGCCCTGGATTTTTACGAAAAGTCGGGCAGAGGTTACGTCACCACCACTGACAAGCACGCCATAAGGAGACAGTTCCTGGAATACATGAGACTTACCTGTTCCCTTTGGACCCAATTCCATGAAATTGAAGTTGTTCTCCACATGAGGGAGAAGACGAGCCAGCGTGATGAACTTCTCACGGCGGTTCATTGCCTCAGGGTTCAGACCCACTGTGTGCATCAGAAAGTCAATCCACTCCTCTGTAGTGAAGTTTTTACGTTGGTCGATATATTCCTGCAGGTCGATATTTGAAATCTGGATAGGCTTCAATGTCTGGATTTCCCATCTCACCTTGACGCTTTCACCACTGATATAACCGATGGTTACGATGCACCAAACGCCATTGCCACTCAGCAATTTTGGGTTCTTACGCACGTAGTCTGTACCGATAGGTACTCCAGTCAATCCCAGATTGGCAAATGTTGCCTGGTACTCATCGTTTTTCTCGTTGAGCACAACGGTCACTTTGTCGATGATGCGATGTCTGCCGTTCTCACGTATGATACCTTTTACCGATTCTGCTTCAGCACGGTGAACATAGTTGTTTTGGATAACTTGCTTCACCTTTTCCAAACCTTCGTTGATGATTTCTTCATCATCACTGGCGCAATACTGCCCCAGCAGGTATTCCAACACGTATGTAGGAACAGGCAAACCTCCCTTCACGAGGAAAGCCAAATCCTTTCTTACCACTTTGCCTATAAAGGCATTCATTACTTTCTGTTGTAAATCCATATGCAGTATTCCTTAAAAATCTTGTTCTATCATTGTATTGTTCTTAACTGTCTCACGCACAAGTGGGTTCAGTTTGTCATCCACATCGTAGATTCTAAGCTGTAACATACTTGCATTGACAGATTTATTCAAATTGAGTGTCACTTCAAACACACGATTGTTCAAGTTCGTTGCATCAGTGCTATTCAGTGTCACTTCCTTTTCCTGGGTTACAGGGTCGTCGCCATTGTAAATACAGCAAACTACCTTGCGCTCCATCACTGTCATACTTACTGCTTCCGACTGTATCATCTGGAACTTCAATCGACTGCTCACCATATTCAGGTTGTGGCTCATCAGCGCAACACCCACCTTTTCAGTCTTGTTTGTTCTCTTCTGCTGACTTCTTATCACAGGAATAATCATTTCCTGAAGTGAAGCGCCACCATGAGCAAAATTGTAGCCACCTGGTGCAGCCAGGCGGTTAGTCCCGATAGGTACTGCAACCTGTAACGGCGTGGTACTCTTGATAGAAGAAACTTTGTCAAGAGGGAATTTTACAATATCCTCAAAAGTATCGTTGCTGTCTGTGAGATAGTATCTTGTCTTTTTCTCTATAGCAGAGTCTGCAATGCTATGTTTGTCCTTATCTTCAAACTTCATATCATTATAGAGAAAACCATGATCAGCGGTGAGAAGTACTTTCGCTACATTCCATGTTGCATGCAGACGCTTTACCAGTACTGTCAGTTGCTCAATAGCTTTTCTGCAAGTACTGATTACCTCGAACGGATTTTGTGAATGTCCTATTTCATCTATCGTATCATAGAAGATATAAACCAATGGACGTTTGAAGAGCTCACGCATGGATTGTGCGTCGCCATTCATCACGTCTTCATAGCGCATACAGATAGCTCCTTCACGATATTTGCCCAAATGTGTTGTCCGCTGTTCTGTTTTTTCCAAAACCATTCCATCCACCATCATGTCTGTGCCATTCAACTCCAGCGAGTGATGAGGGAGGAGGGCAGACTTACAATATTTGGTTTCTGTAGGGAGCATTGCCTGGTATGCATCTATTGTAGCAATATGCTTCTCTTTGGCCAGTTCCTGCATCAGTTCCTTTGCTACCTCATATCTCAGTGCATCGCATACGATGACAACCTGCTTCACGCAGGTATCTGACTCGTTCTTGTAGAAATCTTCCTGTCGCTTTAAACCGGTCTCAGTAAACCACGCACCCTTTTCCTCGACGCATGTCAGCCATTCTAGGTTGAGTACATTAGTAATCTTGGCATATTCCAAGTCCAACTGGCGCTTGGAATCACTTAATGTCTGTTCGATAGGATTCTCCTTAGTAATCAACTCGTGATATGCTTCAAGAGTACGACGATAGTAGAGATCTACAAGATAGAACTCTTCTGTATATTTCTCAATATACTCCCTGGTGCCGTTGAGTTTCAGCGTACCAAGACCTCTTACCTGAGCATAGTATAAAGCCGACTGCTCTATGAATCGGATTGCAATCTGAATGTCACTATCTACAGGAAGCTTCAATGACAACTCACGCATGCGGTCATTTACCTGCTCCGGGTCTGCCATCAGCTTTTCTTCTACAATCTCTTTTAGTATTGGCCAGCAGAGTGACTCTGTAAGATAGTAGTAGTTGGCATCAATACCATAGATATTGATGATCTCCTCTTCCTTGATGTCTGTAGCCAATATAGTCATGGCCTGGGCAAACTTCTCTGACAGTTGGCGGTCGTGTGTACCCAACTCATAGATTTTGTTCACCTGGTCAAGTACCACCGAATTGCTGATCTTGTACTGCTTATAGGTGTCTCCCGGTACTGCGTCTAAAAGCTGAGTGATGCTATTGTACTTCAAACTCTCAGCCACGTTTCTCATCTTGATGGCAGCGTTAAAGTTAGGAATTAAACCGAAGAGCTTATCCAACTTTTCTGATAATGCCTTTGAAGCATCAAAATTTTTGCTGAGCTTATACCAGAAGTCTGTACGCTTCTTCTCTTCTGCTATTCCATCCAGAATAATCATCTTGATAATGAGCTGTTCCCATTCCTGCAGCTTCTTCTCGCCAAGATAATTGGAAATGAAGGCACGGCAAACCATATCCTCACTGAACGATGTACTGTCAATATGTCCATTGAGGATGTTGCTCACCTTAGAAGACATAATCTCACCAATGTTCTTCTTTACGAAGCTACGGAATTTCTCAGGAAGATTATACTGCTGCATGAAGCTGGCATAGTCTTCTTCCTTATATTCCATATTGGCTTTAAGCATGTCGAGTAGGGGGAAACTGAGCTGCTGTTCCTCTGTATGTGGATATACCTGTTCCGGGAAGAGCAGAACCACATGCTTGTCCTTCCAATCATTTTCGATGGCATACTTGGCATTGAACCACGCACCATCAAACACCTTATATATATAGTCGTCATTCCATTCTTTCATCTCATCCAGTTCGTTCTGGATGATGTTCATCCTGTCGAAGATGAAGAGCACATGAAGTTGTGGATTGCGCACGAAGTAGTTGTATATTCTATCTTGTACCATAACTTTATAAATACTTCAATAATTGTAGTTTCTCGCCCTCTTGAACCAGTGGGTCACAAATATACTGTTTCAGTTTGTTCTTGTATACTTCCTTTTTAAACAACATTTGACGGTTGTCTTCATCAAAAGATAGAATCCAGGGGACTTCTACATTTTTCTCATTATCATACTCAAAGGGTGCTAAAAAGAATCTTATGCATTCCTTATCTAATAGTGTGGACTCATCTATATATTGATGAAGCTCCTGAAATATGTCTTTTTTTCGTAACTCTGCAAGAACATAGTATGTACTATAAGTAATAGCAGAGAATTTCATTTGTTCCAACAATTCTCTAAATTTCCCTACAGAGTAGGTTTTAATGTTATTCTTGTTGATGAAATATATGTAGTCATACAAGTTGTTTATTTTTTCTAAAGAAAAATTTAAAACTTTTTCTTGTATCTCACCTTGTAAAATAGGGTATAAGTAGCTCATCTCTGTGCCAATATTTTCCTTGTTTGCAAAATGATTGAAGCTAAAGCTATCTATTATTTGATGCTCATCATATAGTTCTTTAGACAAAAAGATTATGCAATTTAGATACTGTTGGTAGCTATCTGTGAAATCAAGAAGCTTGATAATTAACTCCTTTTTTCTATGAACATTAGGGGCATAATTGCAAATAATTTGCATAAGAATGTCGCTTTCAAATTGTCTATTATAATACTGATTGTTCAAATATTTAACTACTACATCGTATATTTTTACAGAATCAATTCGTTCGTCTTTAGCTTTACTTATTATTAACAAAAGGTTGTTCAGCGGAGCGAAAAACAACTTTTCGTCAACAAACATATTTTCTGTTTTCTCTAATAAACCATCAAGACATGAAGTAATATAATTCACGCCTTTTTGACTAAATGACAACGTTTTTATATCATAGCCCTTTATAATTTCTCTTAACCTTTTATGGTCTAGGCTAAATATTAATGATTCCAGCATAAAAGCATCAAGTGCACATATACGAGTATTTCGCCCATACCCTCCAAACATAGATGAAGAAGGTGTGGCGAAACTATTCAATATGCCTAGAGCATTGTTTTCACTAAGTTGTTTAAAATATGCGTTATTGTCCCATATAATGAAATTTGCCCATGAGAACAAAGATTCTCTATAAAATTGAGACATCAGATTTGGAATGAAGCTATTTATAGAACCTCCACCATTTTCTGCATTTTTTCTTTGTTGAAAAATTTCTTCTTTTAGATGTACAGTATGAAGAGTGCGGTCTCCTATTGACCTATAAGAAATCATATCTTGAAGTATCATTTTTACCTCAGACTCTATAGGCAGTTTTGCCAATATGGTATCAAGATTTGTGCTTGATGCCAATTCTATTTCCTTATCTTCATCATACTTATCATTAAGCCATAATTGGTTACACACGCAATAGCGAATAGCCCACATATTATGTCTGCAAATGAAATATAAGATGTATTTCTTCTTATTCCAGTATTCTGTAAGCAAATCACCATACAATTTATAGGCGCTATAAGCATCACCAAGAGTGTATAATGTGTATGGTAGTTCTAAATCTTCTATAGTGTAAGTAATCCGTCTAACTCTTAATTTTTTTACAATCTGGTTGACTTTTGCAGAATCAAATTGATGGATATAATCAAGAGTTGAGGCTTTGAATTCTTTTATATTCTCGATAATTTTTGTATCAAGAATGGTTAGCCCATCTATTTCAAATAGATAGTTATAATACGCTAATTTCATAAGAGTTCGCAAATTGATTGCGGGATTTTCTCTAAGAAATTTTCTTTTAGCTTCATTTGTTGCTAAATCCTTTGCAAGTTGCTTAAAATAATCAGTAAATGTTTGCAGACCAGAAGAATGAGCGTTCCAGTGTAATCTCATTTTCGGGAAAAAGTATTGAAGCCCATCCCCAAAAGAGCGCATTTCACTCATATATGGTACAATACGACTATAGAGATATAAAGCCAAATTATCTTGTGGTATGGCACTATAGTTTTTGATTGCATACAAAAGTTTGTTTGTATGCAATCCTATTCCGCTTAAATCTTTGCTTTGGTATTTTCCATCATTAAGCAAATCAACATCAGCTTCAGAAAAATAAACTATATTAACACCTTTCTTTACAAAATAAAGTTTTGTCGCATAGCTTGGCTCATCACACGATAGCAGGTATGGTCTTTGCATTTTATCTGAAAGTATATTTTTAAGTTCATTAAGAATAAACTTAAGATTTAAATCTGCAAAAGAGAAACCTACAAATAATATCAATTTACTTGCAAACAAAGATTGTACAAACGCCCTTGTTAATGGAAAATTTTCCTTATAATTATAGTAATCATCTTCAGTGAGTACTATGTTATCTGTAACATAATCCCCATGCATCTTTACAAGAGTATTAGGACATGCCATTTGTGGTATGTCCTTATCCTCTCGTATTATATGATACTGCAAGAATTCTTTGGAAAGTTCTTGTTCTATCAAGTCGTCATAGTTTGTTGTAATTATATGACATGGATTTAGTGCTAATATACTTTTATGTAATGGATTTGGTACAGCTTTGTTATAAAGTAAAATATCTTTCACTTTATCCATATACTCCTTATGTCCGCGGGAATCTTTATAAATCTGAGCAATTTTAAGTGCGTCAGTTTCTTCCGAGAACTCATTAGGTAACTCAGCCTTCATTCTATTGATCAGTTGATTCCATGAAGGAACGCTGGAGTTCATAGAAACTCCAGCACCAACAAAGATTACCAATCGATTTTCACGACTTGCTCTTTGGATATTTAATAAATTTGCAATTTGCTGATTGTCCATTACTAATTTTCTGTCTATTTAATTTTCTGTAATATATTACCGAACTTGGCGTAGTTGACAACAACACCGTCATCGAGGTCGAAGCTGATGGCTTGCTCGGCTACTACCTGTAGACGCTCGTGGTATTCACGGCATTCGTCGAGTTGCTTCTTCAGAGCCTGTAACTGCTTGGTCTCTCTGGTAGAGAGTTCGGCACGGCGAGCATCGAGCTTATCGATTTCTGCCTCCAGGTGTTCGATGTATGGGAGGAGATACTTGGATCTTACTCGCTCTGCGGTATAGGCATTCATACGATGCATGTAGGCGATGACCTGGAAGGCTCCCTTCTTGGATGAGAACAGCCAGTAGATAGGGCGGTTCTGATACATCTTCTTGTGGTCTTTCCAGAAGTCCTTTACGAAGTATTGCTCCAAGGTCTTGCCGAGGCATTGCTCTACGTAGTTCAGGTTTGACACATGCTCCTCGTTGCCTAATGCCACACGGATGAAATCGGCAAAGCGGGCTGAGGCGTTGTCAGAGAAACCACAGTCGTTTGACATGAGCGGCATGATGCCGTCGTCATCTATTTCCCACTGTTCACCATTGTATTCATAAGGAGCAATCTCCTCATCGATTGGGTTAGGGTGGGCGATGTGGAGTCCCGGCTTGTCGAGGCGATAGCGTCCGAGCATACAGCCTACAGCATAGCTGATGAGTTGCTTGGTCATCACATCCTCGTTCCAGGAAATGCCATTCTCTGCTATATTAATCTCACCCTGCTGAAGGATGGTGATTTCATTCAATGGAACAACAGGAGTCAGCTCGTCTTGCAGGCCATAGATGTCGATGAACTGACGGTTGAGTTCTTCCTCGTTCTTATGCAACTGCATGAACTTGCGCTCCCATTTCGTCTTATATTGCTCCATGCGCCATTCCAGACTGCCTAACTTTGGGGCAGCAGGGGAGATGCTGATATGTTCGCCCGTCTCCTCGAAATGCTTCTCCATCTTATAATCGATGTTCTCCATGTAGGTGGAGGTATCGATGGATAAGAGCTCGTTGCGTTTGAAATCCCAAGAGGTTTCGTGGGCGTCCCAGTCGGATTTGCTGATGGCGATGTTTTGGTGAGCCTTATATGTATGAATATTTTTGTCGTCTATAAATGGTAAAGATTTAATAGCACCTTCAGAAACACCTAGTCCAGGAGATAACATATTGATAAAACTCTTAACTACATACGAGTTAAAATATGCACAAAAGACATCAAGATTGTTCTCTGTATCTTTTAAAAAGAATTTCGAGCCAGAACTTTCAAAAAGAAATCTTCTGTCTGAATATCTAAAAGAAGGTTTGTCACCTGCGGAAGTAGACCAAGTTATGCCATCTTTAAATGAATATTGTAATCCTTGTGGACGAGAACGTAATTTGCCATTTCCATCTTTGAAATTTTTCAATTCTTCTCCGTCATTTTCCCAATTCAATACATTAATTCCATTGCCATACCATTTTCTAAAGTTTCCACCTGTTTCTACAGGAAACCATTTGGCGTTTAATTTTAACTTAGATACCTCAAACCATGTTTTTATAAAATATGTATTGTCTCCTGTTTTTAGGCCTTGTTTTGCATCTCCAAATTTAGAAATTGGGGATTCTTTAAAGGTCTTCTGTACATTAGAATCTATCCAAAATCCAAATTGGCAACCATTAAAATTAGAAAATTCGTTTAACTTCTCTATGAAAATTCTGCAATCTTTATGAATAAACATATTGCATTTTATTTCACTTGTCGCCCCATTTTTCAAATGATAGAAAATAGTAGACTGCTTATTACTTTTAGAAGCAATGAAAGTTACAGACTGTACTACTTCCCCTTTTAGCTCTGGAAAGGTATTTGGACCAAGATATAATGCGCTTTCTAGATTGTATGAATCTGAACTAATAATATCAATACGGTAAGCTTTATATGTTGGTTTGAAAAACCATGCAGCCTGATTTATCATTCCAAATTTTCCATTTTCCTTAATTGCCTCAAAAGCAACCTCCATAAAAACTGCTCCAAGATCATTGGATGTATTTTGATAGTTTGCTTTAGCGTATGACAATAGTGCTTCGTCCATATGTCCTGCTCCCATATAAGGCGGATTCATAACCAGCGCATGATACTTCTCCGTCAAAGCAAGAATCAGTTTGAATGCTGTCATTTGTGTACGCACTTCCTCAGGTACAATCTGCTGACTGCACCAGTAATCGGTAGTCTGCTTGATGAGCAGGCGAGTGCTCTCGTTGATGTCGAACTTCATGATAGAGCCAAGCGAATCGGCGTTCTGCATCAGGTCGAAGCAGTCCATAATTTCTTCCTTCTGCTGATTGGTAGATTCTCCTTGGAAGTAGATATGAAGCATGTCTTCAATTGAACCTTGCGTTTCTTCGTTCCATGGCTTAGGCATAGAGAGCACATTAGGCATACAATGCGCATCCGCAAAAGCTGCATCCTTTTGGCAGGCCTTCAACAAAAGGGCAAAAGTTGCCAACTGCTTGGCACGGGTGTCGAGGTCGATACCCGTAAGGTTGTGGTTGAAGATATTCTCCACAGCCTCTCCACGACCATAGCCTTCGGCAATATAAAGGTCATAGAGTAGGTCGAAACATTCGTTGAGAATATGGCCGGAACCGCAGGCGAGGTCGGCTACCTTTAAATCCTCTAATTCGTTGTACTTCAAGACAGTATCATTGCTTGATTTTTCTGAAGGTTCAACCAAATACTGCCACTTCTTTTGCAGCTGAGTCTCGTATGGATTATTGTCCAGATAGATTCTTCCCACAGTGTTCTGCACCATGTACTTCACAATCCAGTTAGGGGTGAAGATCTGGGTGGCTGCAGGAATCTCATCAGCCTCGAACTTTCCCTTCTTGGCAAACACCTCGTCCTTGCGCTCAGAGATATAGAACTGATAAAGCCATCCAATCAACTCAGGTGACTGGAAGTCTTCATCGGTGATAAATTCTGTATGGTTGAGCATATCCACAAAACCGCCTTCTGACAAAATATTGTTTGGCAGGAGTAACTCGGTGTAATCAGCAATGCTACCGAAACACTGGTTAATGATAGGGTTGTCGTGGCACCAGGCTGTAATAAGGATGGCAAACTGCTCTGTCACCTTGGTGTCGTCATCAAGTAGTTCCACGAGTCGCTGGCGCAACTCTTCCTTCATCTGCGGAATGCGTCCCTGTCGGGCTTCATCCACGATGACAGGGGTGCGTGCAGCATCAGCATACGCCAGAACTGGGCTGCAGAGATTATTCTTCTGCAGGATTCGGATGGCACAGAGACGGTTGAACCAGGTGTATGCAGCTTCCTCATACACCTCGCTGATACCCTTCTGCTGAATACGGTTATAGAGGGACATCCACTGGTAGTAGAAGCCCTCTGTTTGTAACTGGTCGTTCCAAAGTGAACCGCCCTGCATAAGTTGTGGACGATGCTCTTCAGCTACATTGCCTTTCTTGTCGAAGCCAAGCGTAGTAATCTTGGCAGCAATACCGGCTTTCAATATATTTCGTGCTTCGGTAGCGAAGCGTTTGATTCGATTTGTGTCCATACTTAATCTTTAGAACATGGATTTTTATTTGACAATCATTACACCATCTTGGTCAACAAGCAGCTTTTCGAGCTGCTGTCGCAGACCTTCCAGGTAACGTTCTATATCCTCCGCATTCGTTATAGGCAACTTTGTCTTTGTCTGCAAAGATGCCTTGCGGATGCGCTTGTCAGGAGTCTTTGGTGGTTCTGGTTTACCGTCTCCTTCACCTCCTGGAGGCTGAGGAGGGTTATAAGACATAATCTTATCCACCTGCTCCTGATAGAACGTATCTGTATTGGCATTGTTCTGCAGTACCAGAATATTGGTAGGAGTGGTCTTGACACGAATAACTGTTTCACGGTCAGACAGTACACTTTCTGGAACATGCTGCTTCTCGGCAACCTGCTTCAGATAGTCGAACATATCAGTATAGGCTGCTTTGATTTTCTCTCGGAGTTCATCACGTACACCATCCAATATGCCTGATAACTGGCGTTGTAGCTTGATGTAACCACGAAGACCTGAAATTGGCCATGGGTCGTTTTTCAACTTATTGAAGTCGGTGACTGCTCCCTGCATCTCCATCGGAACGAATGGGAAGTTATACTGGTTGTCGTCCAGGAACTGGATGAGCTGCTTGTATGTATCAAGCTGATCGTGAGTAAACTGCACCACCTCCTTGCACTTATCGATGAGTACCTTTGCTTCATCCTTTGCTGCGATGACAAGGTTGAAGAACTTCTGCGGATCACGCTCGTTAAGCCATGACTCGAAGAGGTCTATAGCCTCACGGATAGGCTGGCAGAACTGGTATCCTGCAATCTGCTGCTCAATATCCTTATAGCCCTTGATGAACTTGGCAAGGCTGCGGTCGCTCTCTATGTCTCGGCAGGCACGGAAAAGCTGAGTGCTGTCTGTGGAACTTGGAACGGCAGAAATACCGAAAATCTCTTTCCATGTCGCAATGAAGTTCTGGATCACCTGCGGAGAGATGACCTTAGCCTGGCGTAAGGTGAACTTGTTAGATTCGCTGACGATGCGATTGGCAACTGTGGATGTCTCTACATTCGGATTGTTAGCGTATGAGTAGTCACGATTGTGGCGACGTACCAACTCATTGATAATATAGAGCGTGCAGATGTTGTCCCATCCGTATGGAGCCTTGGCAAATTTGGCAAGCACATCAGAAACGTTTACCTCAGCAAACTGCTTGTTGAGATAAATCTCCACTTCGTGCTCAGCATCAGTTAGCACGGCATTCATTCCATCGTAGTCGCCAGGGTTGACATTTCGGAGAATTGCCTTCTTCAACTGCTCCGTAGTGCGAGGCATGCTTGGGTAATCCACCAGATTCGCCTTGGTGTAGATGCTGGAAAGATGCTTATCCATTGCTACACGATAGCGGTCGTTGCCACGCTTCTGTCCCAGTTCGGCTTCATCAATCACGCTGAGGCCTGAGACGATAGGACAGGTGTCGAGAATCTTCTCAAACTCCTTTCTGATGATTCCATCGTAAAGTTCGTTGGCACGTTTCTCAAACTCGTCACGTGTCTTTTTGTTGTCCTCGCTTGTTACCGGAGTAGCCATGTAGCGGTTTGCCTGGCAATACCAGTAGAAGGCATTGTACAGACGCTTGTTGTCACGATACAGAGGACCCACGTAGTAAACCATGCGGTTTACATTGCTGTTCTGCAAAGCCAACTGTTCGGCTGTTTCATAGTCAGCATCCATCACAAACTCTACCTGTACATCAGGATTGTTGCTGAGGAAGGTGCGCTGCTTGATGGTGAGACCCACGGAGAAACTGCGTGTCTTATACTGCTCCTTGTTGCGTAGTGCCGTGATGTAGCGGTTGAAGATTTCCTTCAGCTGCTCTGCCTGGGTGTTATTGTCAACCACCTGACTCTGAATGAGCTGAGCTACCTTCATTTCTTCTTCACTATAGAAGGCGTAGGTCTCGGGGGCACCATTCTTGCCCTGCTCACGACGGATGATGTTGTTGTCGCAAAGGAACTCAATCACCTTTTCTACCTCGTTCTTGATGTTGAGGCGAGGAGTCTCCATATCGTTGATAAGGAGTGAGGTTACATTATCCAATGTGGCAGGGAAGACCAGCTGGTCGGTCTGCGAAATATTACAGATCATGAAGAGTACATTGGCTACTCTTACGGCAAGACGGGTGCGCTCAGGGCGGTCGGTCTGGTAGGTGCGAGCCATGCGCAAAGCATTATCCACAGCCTTCTGTCCACGAGCCTGCAATCCTTCTTCGAACATATTGTTATAGAGTTCGTCGAAAGAGATGAACTTGCCCAACTCTGCATCTGCATTCGTCTTGGCAGTAGAGTGAATCACCTTGATGATGCTTCGCTCGTTACCCTTTACCTCCTTGGCTACATAGCCGAGGTTGAGGAACGAGTTGAATACCTGCATAATCAGCTTGAACTGATAAGGCACAAAAGGATAGTAGTCCACGAAATCATCTTGTGTTTCGTAGCTACTATATGATGTTGGCAGTTTGAACTGAAGGTCGAAACCTGCCTTATATTTATTGTAGAGGGCAGCAAGTTCTGGCTTCACTTCCTCTTTCTTGTCGAGAATACGCTTCTGGGTGATTACCTCTGGCTGTGTACCTTTCAGGGAAACCTTCACTTCGAAGCGTCCCTTAATCTTGCCTTCTTTATCTTTCTCTTCTGCAATATGACAGTCGTCCATTATCTCAGAAAGGTCTTGCTGGGCAGTACAAGCCACCCATACCTTGTTGTCGCAAGCCTCAGAGAGTTTGGTGATAATCTCCTGGAGGTTGAGATAACGGTCACGTTCCTTGTTGATGAACTGACTCACCTCATCGGCAAGGAGAATCAGACGGTAGTCATCGCCCTTATCTTTCAGATAGGAAGCCAGTTCCATACCGAAGCGGTCGATGCTCATATTGGTGTCTCGCTTGATGATGCGCTCACGGATGCTATCTACAGAGAGGGTAGGGGCAAGCTCTTTGGCAATATCCAAAACCCAATCCAGCTCGTTGTCAATCAGGTCGGCAGCCATACCTGGGTCGTTCCAGTCGCCACCTTCCTCAGCAATGCGCTCCTTGAAGGCTTCGAATACGCCCTTTTCGGCAAGAGGCTTTTCCAGGTTCTGTGCCAGGGTGATATTAAACTTGTTGAAGCCACGCTTGCCGTTGAACTCATTCCAGAATACGTGAAGGAAAGCCTTCTTCTTGTCTGTAGAGTTGTCGTAGCTGGTTTCCAGGTTGAAGATGCAGGTGTCGATGGTGGCACGCTTCAGCCAGTTGGCGATAGAGAGCAACTCGTCGTAATCGAAACTGAGGTTGTGCTTCTCATCGAGTGGGTCGATGGCTTTTACGGCTGCCAGAAGTCGGTTTACGGCTCTCTCGCGAGTAGCAGGAGTAATACAGTAGTCGAGGTATTTCAGGAAGTGAGACTTACCCGAACCATAGTAACCGTCAATCCAGATACCTACATGGTCGTATGGCTTGTTGTTCTTGATGGCATCAAGTATGCGGAAGAGACCATTGATGATCTCATCCGTAAATACGTATTCGTCTATTTCCGTATCAATTGTCTTAGAGTCAAACTTGGTTGCACTGACGGCAGGATTGACTGGACGTTCGATTGGCTTGTCATATAAATCTTTCAGTTTCATAAGTTACTCATTGATAAGTAGGGTTGCACGATAAGTGTGATTGTCTGGGAGCGTATCAAACAGACGGAAGGAGTTCTGATCACGATGACCTGGGTAGAAGACGATAATCTTATACTTCCCGGTATCGTTGTAGTCCTCATAGAGGGCAAGAAACTCATTGACTCTCAGATAGGGGAACATACTGCCGATGCCATACAGGAAAACGTATGGACGGCGGTATTGATCCTTGATGGTGATATGGTCGATGATACGCTGATGAATGTATTGCACGAACTCTGGAGAATGGGCATTGCGGGTCAGTGTGTCCTGGGTGTTCTTTGCCTTTGACGGATCTGCCTGCTCTTTCTCCAACTGGTATTTCAGCATGGACGGATGGCGCAGGAACTTCTTCTGGTCGAGAAAGTTGCAAAACTCCTCAAACAGATTCAGTGTAAGCACATCCAAATAGTTGACAGGGCGAATGAGATTCGCCTTGAACTCCTGTATCTGCCGACGGATGTCATACTCCTTCTCTGCCGGATATTGGTAGATGAAGAAGTTGTAGAACAGGTCGCCGTTCTCCGTGTCCTGGAAACCAGGGCTGTTCAGTTTATCATCAAGTTCTTTTATCGTCATATCACATTGATTTCTTTATGTTATCTATTTCGTATGGTTGCAGGAGGCAGGCTTCCAAGAACCATGGTTCTCCCTTTGCCAAGTAGTAGTCGTAATTATTGCAGACCAGGGAATGAAGACGGTTGTCATTGGTCAGCATTCCGACCTTTCTCAGGATAGTGAGGTATGCTCCTGCAACTTTTCCTTTTGTGGTATCACTCCAAGAGTCAACGAACTCGTCTTTTGCAGAGATTTCATTAAACTCCATCATGAGGTCTTCTTTGTCTATACTCTTCGAAATACTGTTCCACTTACGCATGGTGACATTCACGTGGAAGTCGAAACATATCTTGTATGTTTTAAGCACCACATAGAACAGAGCGATGACCTTATCACTCTCACTCATTTCCTTGAAGTCATCCCAGAATGAAAGAGGCATGGTTTGATACCTTCGTTTTATTTCCAGTATGGCCTTAGAACGAGAACGTTCTGCATTTATATGCAACAGATTGTTATTAACCTTCTCTTCTTGGAGCAGTTCTTCACTGTTCTCAGCTTGAAGTAAAGGCAACAGGGTGAGTGTCTCTTCAAAAAGAAAGCCCCCACCTGTCAATGCTGCTGTATATGGACTATTATTCTTATTCATTATTATTAAATACTTTTGCAAATGTAATACTAATCGGTGCAGTCTATCTGCATTTCATTATAATTCTGCAGATTCCTACGTAGATTTGCCAATATCTCCTGTTTAAAAGGCTCTGGTCCGAGCACTTTTACGTCAAATCCAAACGAAAGTATCAATTGCGTAAACTCATATGTCGGTCGTACTTCAACAGCCAGAATGCGGTTTTCCGCATCTACTATTTCCTGCGAATGATGCAGGGGCTTGGACACGATGTAGGGATATTGCTTTTTGGAGAATTGAAGCAGAACCCTAATCTTTTCTACGTCTGATGGTGGTATTGTCACACCGAACACATCATCGAAGTAGTGTTCAAAATCGACCTCTTTATTTGGTATGTATGCCACATCTTCCTCAACATTGAAGTTCTGTATTCGGTCGAGGGCATAGTTTGATATTCTGTCAGCCTCGGCATCATACGCCATAAGGAACCATCGGTTGTTGTATTGTTTGATGTACCAAGGATGCACAACAACGGTATACTCCTCATCGCAATTCTTATAGTTGCGATACGTGATTCTTACAGCTTGATGGCTTGTAGCAGCATCTATGATGTCAGGCAGTAAGTTCAATCCCCTGAGATAGGGGTTTTGTTCAAAGCCAATCATGTTCTCCTGCTTGCCTCTAAGTCCAAATCGCCATTCCAGGTTGGAAATGACTTCATCCACCCATGCGTTGCTTGGCAATCCTCTGAAACGCCTGAGAGTGATGATAACAGAGCGAAGCTGTCGTGCTTCATCTTCTGTCAGTGGTTGGGCATTGATGGTAAAGTCAGGATCACGGTAACGATAATAAACCCTTCTGCCATCTTGCTTTCTTTCAAGCGGCACACTCCAGCCTGTTTCACTTTCCATGAATTTGATGTCTTCAAATATCTGTCGGCGACTCACTCCTCCTACGCCATTATAGTAGTAGATGGCCTCTTCGCACTTGTCGATGAGGTCTTCCATGTAGTATCTGTGTCGTCTGTCTCGAAAGCATTTGTCGAGAGTCTGGTAGCGTATAGCTGCATTTTTGTTTGTTGGCATACTGGGTTCCTTTTACATTATCGAATTAAATCATTGACTGTGACTCCAAGACACTTTGCAATCTCAACAAGATTCTCCAAATTCGGTTGCGCATTGTTGGTACACCACTTGGAGATCGTTGCTGGATCTTTACCTAATTGTTCAGCGAGCCATTTGTTGGTTCTCTTTTTTTCAGCTAGAACAACTTTCAGCCGGTTCAGGTCTTTATTTTCCATAATTGCTTATTTAATGTTTCTACATATGCAAAAGTAGTGTTTTTATTCGAAATATCATAATAAAATTGGAAAAAAAGAGGTTTTACGCTCAAAAAAATGATTAAAACATCAATTTATGTCCAAGTATTTTGTATCTTTGCCCCAAAAATGGGTGTTTAAGGCATTCAAGAAGATTTTATCGATTTTTATTTTGAGATGCAGATAGGCTGCATAAATGTGATTTACCTTTGCCAAAGAATTGAGATTTTTAATATACAATGACATGGAACAAGCTCAAGTAGAATATAATTCTAAAGGCAAAAATGGTTTATGGGATGCCAACAGATTAGTGAGGGAATATATTGGCATCGCCTGGATGACGAATGACTCGATTCCTTTTCAAAAACTTCCTTGGGACAGCCAGGTAAGGATTCGTAGGGTAGCAGCTGTAATAAGCGCTTATCTTGATTACAATTTGAAAGAGTTGGATTCATTCGAAATCATCAGCTATGTATTCTCAAATTACGACAACAGAAAAGTTCTGTCGGAATCGAATATCGATGTGTCGGACTTTGAACGACTCAAAAAGAAGCTTTGTGAAGTGTCCGATGAATCTTGGCGAATGGAACATCTGCTAAAACAATTTCAGCTAAACGAGGACAGAGAACAACTTCTGAATGTTCTTCTTCGTTATAGAATTGCTACGGAGGAATTGGAAAATACTTTCTCTGGTACTTTGGAAGCACGAACAGGAGCATACATTGGTACAAAGGCTCTTCAAGGTCTTTACAATTCCAAGCTCCAAGAGTGCAACAGGAGGGTAGATGATATGATAGTTCTGCTTTTAGGCAGTACTTTCAAAAGAACATTTACGGAACGAGAATTGATTGAGCATTACAACTATCCAGCAACAACGGATGATGAATTGCTCGATTGGCAAACAGATAATTTATAAGTATGAATACAGAAGATAATGGAATACTCAAATAATAATAAACAAATAGCTCAGATTCTTTATGATAAGATGAAGACTTTGCCAATAGGCACAGAAATGTCCGTTTCGGAACTGAGTCTTATAGCATTGGAAGAATATCAAGCAGAAGATGGTTTTCCAATGTTTGATTTGTGGAATGTCATGAATGCTTTGCGCTATATGATGAATAAGGAAAGGAAATTGCGTATGGACTTCACTAAACATGATTTTCTTTGTGAAGGTCTTCCATTCAACATTCCATTTGTTCTGCTAAAATGGGGACAACGTATCTATACCAAAGAGACACGTATAGCAAGAAGTTTTGCTAAGGCAAACAGCTTGTATGGTGTTAAGTTTGTGTGCTATCTCGATGAAAAATGGGTGTTTCGCATTACAAATGAACCTGGATTGGTGGTTGATCCTGCATATCCTCCAAAATATATAATTGTTACAGAGGAAGGCGAAGTTCGATTCTCTACTCCAGAAGAAGGTAATGATGTTTATCAACTAACAAATGTTCTATAGCTTATGATTGGTGCGATAATTGGCGATTTGGCAGCCTGGACGTATGAAAATGATAAAGATACGTTTTGGAAGCAACTCATTTCTGAAGATTGTGAGAAGATTGAGTTGTCGGTGTATGGTCATGCCTACTTCCGAGCTGCAAGCAGAAATGTTCTTTATGTCCCTAAGCAGGATGTAAGTATTATAAGAACAAGTGAAGATTTATCTTTTAGGGAGAAGTTAAAGGTAAATGGCCAATGGTTGATGTGGCAACTTATGTGTGCCTGGCACGATAATTTAGAAACACCAAGAGATTTGGAAGACATTTTTTCTACAGACAAGGAAGAAGGGTATGCTCGTATGTTTGTCATTGGTCTTATTAGATGTCTGAGAAAGGGAATGACAAAAAGTGAAGTTTATCATTCTGTTGATGCTTTTGAAAATCTTAGTAAATCTTGGGAATGGAAGTCTTACCAGCAGGAAGCAACTGAATGCAATAACAGATATAGTATTTTGTCTTGTGTGTTCCGTGCATGGGATTCGTTTTATCGTGGCTTTGACTTTACATCTTCGATACATAATGCAATGAAATGGGAAGGTGACAGACATCTGATAGCCATTATTACTGCGTCTTTTGCAAGTGCGATGTATGGTTGCAAGTATAACCTTATCAAAAAGAAGTATGCAAAGGATGGAGAAATAACATATACTTTTGATTTGCTACAGATAGAAGAAAACTTTGGCTATCATCATGCTTTATGCAATGAACTTATTGGCGATTACTCTAAATACAGAACGTTTTATCCTAAAAACATGGCATTGACGAATGTAGAGCGTCATCATTGGAAAGATACAGCAAACCTTTATGAGTATATATTTTTCTCAGAAAGTCAGAAGCAATCGATTCTAATGTGTTCACCAACTGGATGGGACAACCGATATGGATTATATCTTGACGATGGTTGGATGTATGTGTACAGAAGTGGTTGCCTTATTGGTCGTTTCCAATTGAAAGAAAGATCTGAAAAGTGGCATATATCAAATACACAACTTTCAGGAGAACGTTCTTGGGCAGAATTTTGTAATGCTTTATCTTGTGCATTGAATGAAAGTTGTCATTTAATAAACCTCCCGATACTTGCTGAAATACAGACTCGTGCATCTATGTGTAAATACTACCAAGGCGAGAAGGATTGTCCGTCTGAATGGAAAGATACAACGAAAGGAAAATTTTGGTATGGGGAAATGAGATTTTGTACAGGTCGTATCAATATCAAAATGTGGTCTGAACTTGCAACTGAAACTATCGAAAGTTTAACGGGCGAGGCTCTGCAATTTGCTCAGTCAATGTCTGTTGAAAAATTAGGTATGGTTCTCTACATAGAAGCATTATTCCAAAAGTGGTGTCCTTACGATGATACCAAATGGATATTTGAGTATTAAGGAGTTTGTACATCTTCAAGTCTCATTATAAAATGCTCACATTGTGGGTCATTAAGAAATATACAATAGCGACCACCTTCCTGCTTGTGTGGACAACGGCACAGGATAAGGTGGCCGTCTAAAGCTTTACTATGCCAATCGTAACTATTAGCACAATCCTTACAATGGTAGATTGTTGCAGTTGCGATTGGCTTTATTTGTTTCTTTCTTGGTTTGGGCATAAATCAATCTTTATAATAGTGTTATCGGCGAAGACTTCTGGTTTCTTCTCTTTGTAGAAGAGTATCGCTCATAGCAAATGAAGCAACTGTTCCACAGCCAAGTGCTTTGACAGCTGCCTTTGCGGTGTTGCCTGTTTCTACTACATTGTCAATGAGATAAGGTGTACGATTCGAGGGTAAGTCTTTATATTTGTAGAACCCCATATCTACGGCAGAAAGCGTCTGGCCTCTTTTCTTGGCATCATATTGTGAGCCTCGCTCTATGCCACGGAGGGCTTCAACGATAGGGAGATGAGTATATGACGAGATAGCCTTTGCCAACTGCATGGTCTGTTCGGCTTTGCCATGATGTCCTGGGATTGGAACGAGAACCGCATTTTGTGGTAACAGCTTTGCTATCTGGCGTGCAGCATAGTCTATTGCATCATTGTCTCCATCTTTCAGTTTATGAGCTACCCACCGGTTGATACCATCATAATATCTACCAGTGGATAGGAATGTAATACCGTCAGAAACGGTTTTGATTGGTTCGTTCTCTGTCATGGGATAAATAATAACATGAGTTCTGCATATCGTCTGCGCTCAATGGAAGGGATTCGTTTCCCTCGCCAATGGCAATGATTCACATAATCGTCTCTGATGTTCCGGTTGCCTACTTCGAGTTTCTTTAAAACAGAACTTTTAGGGTATTTGCCCTTATATCCAGTCACCTTGTATGGTCCGATGTTATAGGACAAAGCAGCAAGGAGTAGGGAGTCCTGACCATAGGAACGAAACATAGCACATAATTCTCTGAGGTCTTTACGAAGAAGTTGCTCTGCTTCATATGTTGACATATTAGCAGAGTAACGCTCTCCAGGTCTGAGCTTATGCCCATAACCAACATAAGGATAGTCCTTAGCTCGGTGCATGCCTTCATAGAATCTGATGCAGCATACCGCACGCTCGAAAGGTGGCAATTCAAAAATGGAAGCCGACGTTGATGCCGGTCCCTCTGTTGGCATTCGAGCCTGGACATTCGCAACCAGACTCAATGATATGAGCAGGAATAATATTATCTTTCTGAAAGTCATTTTATCTTGAATTTGTTTATCTCGTCAATCATATTCTTGACATCGAGGTTTACACTCACGAAATTCTGATACAGGATTCGCTCCTTGGCATCCTTGGATGGGAAGGTGTAGAACTTTGGTATCTTGAAGTTCGCATAGTCAGCTTCTTCCTCAGCAATCTTCTTCATATCGAAGTCCGTCTTGCAATAGAACTTAGAGGTCTGGAACTCTGCCGACTCCTGGATGTTCATGCTGTCGCCTCGCCCGGTCTTTGTCTTTATGAAGTCACGGGCAGACTGACCGCATATCCAACCTGTAGGCATGTCTGAGATTTTACTTGCAGGAACAAGGCTGTCCATGTTCTCATTGAGATTGATGGAGGTCTTGTCTCGGTCGATGGTCACACCTTTCTTTAATTGAACTACCTTGCCGAAGATGTCGTTGGAGAGCCATTCCAATGTCTCTTTTGCTCTTGCTGAACCACTCACTACGTTACCGACTGTGGTGATAACCTTCTGCATACCTACCTTGCCGTAGTCGGATTCAAGCTGTGGCAACTCCTGAAAACCCAGAGCCACGCTAACCTTGTTGCTTCGGGCAGTACCGATAAGTCGGTCAATCTTGTGGAAGTAGAGCGTAGGCAACTCGTCCACGATGATGCTGACAGGTATGTTCTTGCCCTGACCGGTATTGACACGGGTAACGAGACGGTTCAGAATCAAAGCATTCAATGCACCAATGATACTTTCCATCTCTGGGTCGTTGGCTATGAGCAGATATGACGGATTCTTAGGATCAGACACCTTCAGGTCAAAATCATCACCATCCTTATGGAATATCCAATACGACTCCTTGGTAGCCAATCGGGAGGTATAGACACGGAGTGTACCAATCATACCTTCCAACTGTTCCATAGCCTTATTCTTCATGGCAGTCTGGAAAGGACCGAGGAGAGGAGCAACCTCTGGATCTGTTTCTAAAACCTCAAAGATAGTCTGGTAATCGAGATTAAGGAACGAAAGGATATGTGGCATGTCACTGTACTTGCCCAACCAATACTCTGGTTCCACCTCTCTGCCGGTATGGTCGAAGACTCTGCCAGTTGGTTTCGGACGATGAGTCTTTGGCTCTGTTGTCATCTCAGCAATAAGAGGATTGCCGTTCTTGTCGTATGGCACCTTCTTGTAGTTGACAAAGAAATAGATACAAGCTGCCAGGAAGTTGACCGCTGATGTTTGGAAGAACTGGTCGCTACCGCCACCACCTTCCTTCTTACCTTTCTGCAGAGACTCCAACAGAGTTTCTGCCGTTTCACTGGCTGCAGCAAGGTTGCCGATGTATTTTTGCTGAATAGGATTCACACGTCTGGAGTATTCCACATCCACAAAGTTGATGATATTGAACTTGCATCCTTGTGGCACCTTCCCGGCTTTCTGGTTTATCTTGTAGTGATAATACAGCTTCTGCGCAAGAGTCGGGAACTTGTAATCATATACAACCATAGCAAACCCCTTGGCACTGTGCTGGCGGATGAACGGCTCGATGATGGAGAATGTCTTACCGGAACCAGGAGTACCAACTACCCATGTTCCACGGAAAGGATTCACGATATTCACCCAACCTTTGCGGAACTTGCCCTTATAATAATAGCGCATCGGGATGTTTACGCTATACTTGTTCTCCTGCAGTTCCTGGCATTGCTCAAATGACTCGTTCTCGAAGTTGAAACGGTCTTTGAGCAATCCTTCCTTCAGGAACTTGGAGATATTGTCAAGGGCAACATGGATGCAGATGGTACCAAGAATAGAGGCAGCCATGTAGAGCCAGATGTTCAGACTGATGGTATAGAACCTCACATCCATACGATGACCAAAAAGCCATATAGACAGTATGGTGACGAACAGTCCACCCACCAACGGATAGAACACCTGACGGCGAGCATCAAACTCCAAATGTTTCTTGTTTCGGGTGCCAATGCAGGTGATACAGATAAGCACTATGGTAGCAATCTTGCTCCATACGAGGTTGCCATCCATATAGATGAACCACCGCTTTACACGGCTATGTATGTCACAAACAATGCCACCCCAATAGTCAAGCAATGCTGGGTCTATAGCATACTCAAAGAACTCCACTATCAATGATAAGTATATCAGACAGCGGAATATCTTATACATGGTCTGTAATTCTTTTGTTTCCTCCATGAAACCTTATTCTTGTATTATAGTGAATATTTAATGCTAATTATATAAAGTAATGATTGGACGGACTTTATGCGCTTGCGTCTTTGGCGTTTCTTGAAGTGCTCCTGAGGCTAACGAGTACAACCAGGCTTTGGCTGTTTCCTGGTCTTTAACCTCTGTCGAAGTCCAATACCAACACTCATCCGGATTGTCTGGAATCACATCGCCTCCGCACTTGCGAATATACGTATTTACCGCACTGCGTGCTTGATACAAGAGTTTGATCTGAGCAACGGAAGGGATGTAGGCACTCTGACCATATTGCCACATGTCAAAGACTGCTGAAGCTGCAGGCGAAGTTCCAGTGGAATACATAGCATGAGTATTGCCATTGCCATCAAATGCAGCAATATCAGCTGATGTATTATGCTTCATTCCGAGAGAGTCAGAATAGGCAAACGGCTCAATGTCCTTTAGATAGACAGCATAGCCTGTGCCTTGGATGTCCTCGTTCTGATTCACATAGAACACCACAGCAATAGGAGTCTTGTTTTGGGACTTGACTTCCTCGAATCTTACGACTTTGCCATCTGTACAGAGGATGTCGCAGGTCTTCATTGCCGTATCAGGAAAGTCTCGATGCTCATCGCATGAGGCAAATGCTACTGCCATGAGAGTAGTACAAATGATATTTAGTATCTTCATTGTTGCTATTTCTTTAATGTGGGTATCTTGAATCCTATCACGATGCCAGTGCGAAACAAGTCTTCCCGTTTGGGAAGAGTGAGGTCACATTTGGCTTGAACAAACAATCCCCATCCGTGACGAAGGGCAACGTTATGCTCGTAACCGACATGCAAGCCACCAACAAACTTGTCTGTGTCACTGCCAGCACTTGCGCCAATACGGAGGTTTCCGTAGTTGTTCCTTCCTCTTGCCACACAAGGCTTGTAGGCTGCGCCAATTCCCCATGTACGGTAGTTGTTCCAAAATGACTCAGGACAGACGTGTCCGCATGATGCGCATTCATCCCATTTGATGTAACCGTTGATGAAGTACTCCCAAGCGTTGTGGTAGCGTGTTTCATGTTCCCATGAGATTGTTGCATCCAAACCTCTCTGATACAAAGCACCTACACCTACGGATATGCGGTCGCTATGGCTCTGGGCGAATGATGAGACTGAAACGCACAGTCCCATCATCAATGACAATATGTATTTCTTCATCGTTTATTCCTCCATCATTAAGTATGAGTTGAATGAATCGGCATACAGAACATCTTCATAGTCAATGTCCAAACTGATGGTTCTTCCGCTAATCTGCTTCTCTGAAATCTCAATAGTCAGCACCTTGTCGTTAGGGAATGTCATCTTTTTCAGGACGAGAACGTTTCTATAACCATATTTGAAGGTCTTGGACTGGTCAAGCACCATAGCTGGCGTAAGCTCAATCATCTGGGCATTAGTTGCCTTGGAAACCTTCTTGTCATTCAGTTTGATACGCATCTCATCAATATCAAAGCGGATATTGGTACGGTTCTCTATGCTGAAATCAATGAAGAAGTATTCTCCAACAGAGTAGATGTTGTTCAACCTCATGGTCATTCTGTGCTGCCTGGTGCTCACGTTTCGTATTCTTGCCGGTGAGTTCCATATCTTTCGGGCATATCTGGTCATATCCTCAGTACTCATTGATACAGAAGGATTATGGTATGGAATCTTCTCAGAGGCAAGAATCTGCTTGTCTGTAACTGCCTCCTGCAATCGTGTGGTGTATATCAAAGCATACTGGGTTCTGTAACGCTCTGTAACAATAGTGACGATAGCCAATATGTCACCATCAGCATGTACATCAGCACCTTCCTTGGGTTTCAGACGGATGGTATTGTTGATTGGCTGGTCGCCAACGACTGCATCTGTAGAAATATCAACGAAGCGTACTGGCTCAGAGGCGGTAATGACTGTTGTGACATTCTCATTGATGGTTAGCTGCTCCATTTCCTGATACGTCTGTTGTGCCATGGATGGGAGAGAGGCTAATGCGCATACTACCAATGCGCAGAATTTCTTGATAGTCTTCATATTCGTATATGTTTATTATTTATCTTTCTGGTTTGAACGTGAATTGATGAGATACACAAAGGTTCCATATTTCAGCTTGGCTGAGTTCTTCTTGATGGCCTTGCTGATGGCGTTGCTTGTCTTCTGAACGGCATTGGTAACGGCTTGTGCTCCCCAACTTGCCAGATTGCCACCTCCAGTAGATGTACTGTTGGTAAGGGTTGAAGTATTGCTCAAAGCACCGCTACCAACATCTTTTGTGGTCTCTCTGAACTGGCTGCTTGGTACATATAATCCTTCAAGTCCGTCGGTATCATAGAGCGAAAGGTTTACCTTGACGATGTCATCATCTACCATGATACTCTTGACTGTGCCCTTGACACGCTGTGAACCGAAGCCGCTCATGGTGGCATAGATGTAGGAGCCTTTATGAATGACCGTTTCATTGATGACAATATCATCGAGCAGACGAAGTCGTACTCTTGATCCATCCACCGCCTTGATGTTCTCGTCTATGATAGCCTTGATAAGTCCAGCTTCCTTGTCATTGTCACACAGGGTGTTGAAGTAGTCGGAAGTAACCTTGACCTTCTTGACGACCTCATGCGGTTCATCATCGGTCTTCTTCTTTTCCGGAATTTCAACCTTTCCTTCCTTGGCATCGCCCGTTTTGGCAGTTACTTCGGCCTGCATGGATGGGGTAGAGACCTGCTGAGCCTGAATCCTTGCCTGGGCAATGGCTCGATTGAGTTCTTCCATCGCCTCCTGCTCACGCTGTTTGCCACGAGCTAAGCGATCATTTTCTGCAGAATTGTTGCCTTTGGCGATTTCCTGGCCTTTCTGTGCGCTCTCCTGTAGCTGCCTTTGCATCTCAGAGAGCTTCTCGGCTTCCTGGGCTTCCACCTGTTTACGTTCTTCATCTGAGTACTTTGTATCATACTCTTCCTTGGTATCTTCTTCATTGCGTTCAATGTTTCCTACTGCTGAATAATCGTCTATCTTACCGTATGATTTGAGCATACTCTCATACTTGTTACCAATACCGTCTCCCTTCATTTTGGCATCAGGCAGGTCTGGATTAAGATACTCGGTCGTAGTGAGACCATTAGGAATCTCAGCCTTCTCCGTATGAAAGAGGTCAATGACGAAGTAGCCGACAAACAACAGAGGGAAGTAAATGATAAGCGGTATCATATACTTGGGCTGTTTCCAGTTAATCTTTTTCAATGCGTCCATCGTTATCTATCTTTTCGTTATTATTCTTTTGATTATCTCTATTCATGGCAGGATGCGTGGTGTAGGCATTTTCAACAGCTTTCCAGACTTTGCTGTGTCGCAGACGCAACATCTGCTCTTGCCTTTCCGTAGCACTTTGTCTTGACTGTTGATGACTATACACCACTACCAACCTGTAGATGTTCAGACCAAAACAGAAGATTATGAAACCAAATACAAGGTAGAGGAACAACAGTTTATGGTCATTAGCAAACAGTTGTACCTTGGCTGCAAGCACATCAAGCTTCATCGTCTTGGCAAACTTGCGTCCTGCCTGCACCTCAGTCTCATATCTCTGACGATATAGAGGATTATCTTTGTCTGGCATCTTTTCACCGATAAATATATTCTTCCATCCCATATCAATATGTCAGTTTGGTCTTTTGTTCTATATCCTTATTGAGAAGGGTTCTCCAGTTGGTGATGAGCAAACCATGTGGGTTGTTGTCTGTACGGGGAACACGCTTCAAATGACCTGCCGTCACAAGTTCTCTGGTAAGAATGCTTGTGCGTCGCTCAATACGCTGTCTGCCATAGTAGGTGAACTCCATCTTCTCCTTGTCGAACTTGATACTGTCACAGAAGATACTGAATACGGCACTCGTACCCATGATGTTTGAGTAGAAGCCTTTCTCCTTTAATGTATTGTACTGCGCAAGACCCGTTTCATCGACCAGATACATGGCTTTATCCATTGTATATTTGATGTACTTGTCATCTGGCGCAAGAGTGAAGAAGTAATGGTGGAACATCTCCACATGACTCTTTGCTTCCACATCGAGCGTTTCTTCCATGGTGCTGCGCTGTACGAGAATAGGAACATTGCCATCCAACACGTACACTTTCTGATGAGCATCTGAAACCATTTGCTTGGCTGTCCAAATGCTGGAGATACAGATGATGATGCAGCCCACAAGGAAGAGTGAGCAGATAATCATCACCAACTTGATTTTGTTTTCGAGATTCTTTATTACCATACCTTATTATATATGTATTATTTGCTGTTTACATCACTTTACTAATCATGCCCTGGGTTGAAATCTTGGCTTGCTGTGCCACACCTTCACCGAAGTTTCGAGTAGAGAATGCTGTATCTCCTTCAGGAATCATCCATGCAGCAAGGTCTGGAACGAGGTTCAGACATTTCAATGCCACAATGCTTGCTGCCATCAGATAACCGGCTGAGAAGAACGAGTTCTGCAGATATGCTGCCATCGTCTGCTCACTTTCGGTAATGGCTGTAAGGTTCTCCACCTGAATGCAGAGCACTATATCAAAGAGTAAAAGGACATAAAAGCCCACGAAGTATAGCATTGCTCCATAGAAATGTACCGTAAGATAACGTATCAGCCACTTTGCCCAGGCTCCTTCCCATTTCGGCAAGAGAGAGAATGCCCATTGTATCGGACCGAATATCGTCAGCATACCCAGGAGTATCTGTTGGCAATAGATAGTTGCCCACCAGCCTATACGGAAGACAATCAGAGCTATGAGCATAATCACCTTGTCTATGCCTACCACCGCACCAGCTGTGAGTGATGTGAACCAGAGCTTCGAAGCATCAGTTTCCATGTTTGTCACTTCATCCACACCTGCCTGTTCCATGGTGGACTCTATCAGGTTTGGATCCGATGTGCCAGAATGGGCTACGTCAGCCTGTGCCTGTAATGAGTTATAAAGAGTGTCTCGTGTATAGATGAGTTCCTGGACTTCTTCAAACTTATCCTCAATCTGTGCGGACTCCGCTTCATACAAGTCGTGGGTATATGAACCTATGCAGTTAGGGATATAGGAGAGAAAGTCAAGTACACACCAGCTGCTGCCGTTGTTTGTAATGCCGGTATCTGCAGGTGGGTACCACCAACAGAGGATGACACTGACTACAAGAGGCTTGAACAGCTTCATGATGTCTATCGGCTCATGCTTTACCATCATCTTGTAGGCCATACTGCCAGCTACGACTATCGAGAACAGCGCAGCCAGAGCCATACACATCTGCAATATCCACCAAAACGGACCTTGTGAGCCTGTGAACGTGGCATCACAAAGGAACTCGTTGGTCTGGAAAATCACATCATCAATCTCCTGTTCGAGGATCTTGATACCGAAATCGGAAAGGATGTTTGAATCTGCCATGTTTTATTGTCTTACTATGTTATTTTCGTCGGAGTCATCAGTTCCTGAGCCTCCGGAGTTATTTCCTATATTCTTTTTGCCTGCTTCACGCCATCGGCTGATTGCTGATGATGCATGGCTGGCCACATTGTTTCTTCTTTCAAGTCGGGCAGCAAGCAAGGATGATGTCTTTCGCTTGTTGCTTAGTTGGATAAGAAATGAGATAAGTGTCTCATTCTGCTTGGTAATGTCATCATAGATGGCAAGATACTGCTGTTTGCGCTGGGCATTGGGCATATAGGCATCCTGCATCTCCTTGATGGCTGTCTTGTACATCTTGTAGTATTCTGTCCATCGTGTCTTGTCTGAAACAGAACCACCAGCGCTTACTATTCGGTCTATATTCGCCTGAAAGTCCGAGAGCTTGGAGTTGATTTTGTTTCCTTCTGCAAGCCAGGCAATGTCAATCTGCCGGTCTGCAATGTTGAGTGCCTCTATTTCTGCTCGTTGGGTAAAAGATGCTTTGATACTGTCAGCAACATCCACCTGCTGATATGCAGAGACTCCTGCCATGGTTCTGAAAAACTGCTTGTTCTTTTTTGCTGCAGACTTCTGATAGCTGTTGTGTATGGCATCATAATAGAATGCAGGAGTGAGACCGCCAGAACCAATCTCCTGAACCGTAATCTGGTTCATTTTGGCTGCATCATGGTTGTAACTCACATAGCCTTGGGCTGATGCGTTAAAGCATAACGTCAAGCCACATAGACAAAGTGCTGTCCGTGAAGAGATTAAATGTTTCATATTCATTGAATTTTTATTTATTGTCCTAATAGCCTAAATATCCTGCGCCTCTCCATCGTCCGAAGGCATCACTTATGATTTCCTCCTTGCTCTTGGCACGGTACACCTGCTTTTTCCAATAGCCGATTCTCACTTGGATATATCTCCAGGTTTCGAAGTATGCCTTGTTGAGATGCTTGTTGATATTGTCGAGCGAGTTGTTGATGCTCGTAATGATGAGAAGCAAATCTGACGTTGAACATGCCGCAGCTCCAGTAGCATATAGCAGCAAATCACTGACTGACCTATAGAGATTGTCGCCTTCATCTGCAATCTTAGACAAAGCCTTGGTGTTGATGGTGATGATCAGTGTATCGGTACTCATGATGTTTCCTCTTTCCAGGCATTTCTTCCTGAAATCATTGAGCATCTTTCTATAGTCACCAACTTTGTCATTCACATTCTCATAGGTGCTGTACACATTGAGGCTGGTACGGAGTGACTGGTACAGAATGTCAATCACATCAAATGCCCTGGTGTACTTATCCAGTTCCTTGTTGATGTCTCTGAAGCCTAAGTTGGCATCGCCGCTATAGTCATGCAGCAGTTTATTGCTTGCCTCCAAGGTGGAACGCACAAGCAGCAGACTGCGCTGTTGCTTGTGGTCTTTGATATAGGCCTCGATAGAAACTGCATCAAAGCCTACCTGAGCCTTTGCTACCGAAGGCAAAAGGGTCAACAGACAAATGAGTATTGTCAGTATCTTGCTATTCACTGTTTTCTTCTTCATCGTCATCATATTTTCCGTTATAACTATCTGAATGTCCGCTATCAGCTGCATGTTGTAACCATCGTTTCCTGCACTTTTCTATGAGCGTCAGTCTTCTGCCTTGCTCGTCATTCAGTGGGGGAGCGATACTCCTCAGAATGTCTATGATGGAATGCTTGTAGTGCATCATCTTCTCCAATGACACCAGATCGGCAAATATCTTGGTGAGACGGCTGTCTATCTGACGTGCAATCTCCAGACGATCACTTGACCAGAGCAAATGATAGGTATCATCCGTATTGTCTGATTCCACAGGGCTACTCTTGGCATATTCAACCGTAGGGTCACAGTCTGGATAGTCACGAGCAATCTCTGCAAGTTTGGCATTCACTTCGGCTGCTTTCTCCTCATCGGTTTTAGCAGGATCGAGGTTTACTACAGCCACAACTTGCGTATCGCTATATTCCGTGGTCAGAGTCCATGAAATCTGCACGATGGCACGGTGTATCTTGATACCCATGAAGTACTTGGGCTTTCGTGCTATTGAGACTGTTGCCTTGAAAGTGATGACACCATTGATATTAGGCATGGATGCAGTACGGACGAAAGTATTACCTTCCCAAGCACCCGAACCATTCCAACTAAGATTATAGGCTGTCTTGCAATCCTGCATGATGGCCGGTATGCGGTAATAATCATCTGTCACGGCATTTTCTCCATCAATGGCCTCTTGCTTTGCCTTTTGGTACTGGGCAAGTTCTGATTCGGCTGTACTCTTGTCAGATTTCAATGCTGTAATGCGGTCTTTGTTGGCATTGTACTGTTGACGATACCTCGCAGCATCATTTACATTTGAATTCTTGATTTTTCTCAGAAGTTCCGTATTCTCAGCCTCCAAGGTTGTAATCTCAGACTGGAGAGAAGCTATTTTCCTCTCTGTTTCAGCAATCTTGGAATCGATCTCAGAGGTGTTGACATTTTCATGAGTGACACTTGTAGCCATGGCACATTGCTTTGTGTGACCATTCACACTACCTCCACAACTTGAACACTTGTATTGGGTTGATGCTTCACCAAGTTTGGTACCACCATGGCAGGTAACACTGATAGTTGCTGTTTCACATCCTGCAATCTTCTTGGCATCGGTTGTCTGATAGTATCTCTTTGCATCACTTGAAAGATAGTAGGTGTAACCTTCCTCGTTATCATTGAGTTCTTTCAGTCGTGCATTCAATCCGGCTTTGAACGTGTTCATGTCCATTGTGTAGGAATCAAAGACATCCTCATAGGCAACTTCCTTTTTGTACCAGCTCTTTGAAACATGAATCTCGTAAGCATAGGCTTTAGCATATTGACCACTTTTCTTCTTACTGAGAATATAGCCTGACATATAGTAGGTTATGCTATAATTGAAGCCGTCATTCGAGTTGTTATGTTGCTGAACATCACTTCGACTCCAACCTGCGTGGCTTTCTGAGTTTCTCAATGCAGCTTCTCTTTCTGCCGATGTTGGAGTATAGTTTTTGTCCTTTGTGCTGATACGATACCAGTGATCACCTTTGATGATGGCATCATTGTCTGTTGGTGGATAGTAGTCACACAGCTTCACATTACCAGCATCAACTCTATAGATATACCATCGCTGGGTGTAGTATTGTCCCATTCCTTCACGAGCATAGTCTGTTACCCAGGATGTCAGATTGTAGTTCGATAAAGAGAAGAGATTTGCAATGCTGTCCCTTCCTCCAACAAACTGCAAGAGCGTGTTTCCTGCATTTGCAGACAGACTGTTGTAGAGTCCATACACATTTTCAGCTATCTCAATGACGCTGCTTGTCTTGTCCATCATCGTTCCACTGAAACTGCTGTTACCAAGGATGGAGCCTACGGCATTACCAGCTCCTGCAGAAGCAAGATTAACTCCCATGGCATACAGGTTATCAATGTCTTCCTTCAGATTCTCCTTGGTGAAGTTGGAATCGAATCCTGAAAAGTTGTCAAACATCGCTTTCCAATCCACGTTTCCCAACTCCGAGAGTTTCAGGATGGCAGCCAATTCCTGGTTAATCTCCAGAAATGCAATATCCTTGAAGGAGAGGGTGCTGTTGGTGACGATTGACTCAAACTGATAGCAGAGAGTCTTGGTCTCTTCACATACCTTATATAAATAGCTTCCCCAGTAGAGAGCATTCTGTGGACTTTTGAGCATCATTCCAGCTACAGTCCATATCTTCGGCATAATCTTGGCCGACACCATGTTGTAGATACGGCGGTAATAGTAGTTCTCCGTCGAACTTGTCCATAGTCCCAGATGGGTGAGGGCTTTACGGTCAAGGAACTTGGATGTGAATATTCCTGCCGCAGCCACCTCTGCCGCCTGATAGTGTTCACGTATCTTAGCTACCTGTTCGGCATAATACGCCTCAGTAGCTGCCTCTGTTGCAAAAGCGGCTGTCATTGCTTCTACAGTGCGCTTGTCATAGTTTACACTGTAGTACTGTGCCATCGTCGGTACTACGGTACAGAGATAGAGAGTAAGTATTATCAGATAGCGTTTCATTGTTTGAATATTATCGTTTATGACTTGTTACATATACTCATCAAATTTCCTCTTGGGTTTGAGGTTCAGCACATGACCAGTCTGGTTCACCTTCTGGGCAAATGGTAGGGATTTGGTAATTCCTGACAGTTCCCAGTCTCGGCAATAGGCTTCGATGGCATGCTGATGGTCGCATTGCAACTCTTTCTTGTAGAGTTTCAGCGCTTCCTTTTCTGCTCGCTCGGTGGTATAGGTCATATAGCACTCGTGAGGTTCCTCAACTCCAAACACGCCTCCGACACTTCCTCTTCGGATAAAGACTTCTCGGAAGAAGCTTCTGCCTTCCTTGTTTTCAAGGCGGTTGATGGTGAAGATCTTCTTGCAGTCCACATCTGTCAAGCCCAGGATTGCCTTGATCTCGTCGAAACGTTCACGGAACTTGCTCTGGTCAAGCAGCATCACCACATCAGAGTTGTTGATGATGGCTTCCTTCACGATAGGACTTCCCACGATGTCCTGGATCTCCTGAGTAACCACACCCACAGAAGCCCAGAACTTACGGGCTGTCTTGTAGAGGTATTTGATGTACTCTGCCATCATTGGCGAAGCAATGGCTTTCCATGCCTCTTCAATGACAAGCACCTTGCGGTTTTTCTTGATACGCATCTTCTGAATGAAAACGTCCATGATGATAAGTGTAACAAGAGGGAAGAGGAGAGGGTCATCCTTGATGGAGTCAATCTCAAAGACGATGAAGGTCTCATCAAACAGCTTTGTGTCGAGGTTCTCATTGAGTGTAAGCTCATGACTACCGCCCTTGTAGAAGTCCTTCAGCAGATAGTTGTAGGATGCCAAGTCTATTCCTGCCAGGTTGTTCTCCTTTATAATCTGAGGAATACGGACTTTACTGTACTCGTAGAATGTGTTGAACGACAGGTTCTCTATTTGTTTCTTCATGAAGTATTCATCGAAGTATTCCGTGATAACCTGCTCTATGAGACGGTCTTCCGTCTTGGTGACTTCACCTTGGGTTCCTTTCCAGATGAGCATGACCAGATTTTTCAGGAAGCCTATCTTCTCGATGTTCAACTCTTCACGCTTGATGGCAAAAGGATTCATCGTGATAGGATGCTCGTCCGTGTAGCTGATATATTTGCCACCGACATATTCGCAGAGTCCTTCGTATGAATTACCGGTATCAACCATCACAACGTCGGTGTTCTGTTCCCACATCTGACGGACTACACTATTCATGTGGAAGGACTTACCACTTCCAGACGGACCGAGGCAGAAGAAATTGGAGTTATCCGTTATCTTGTTCTTTCCTTCCTTTCCGCTGATGTCGATGGCCACTGGCACACCTTGGCGGTCTGTATAGTAAATCTTCAACGGCGTTTCCTCACTATGCTGAATGCGCTCTTTGTACATGAGACAGGCTGCTGCATCACTGAGAGTCAGGAATCGGTCATACTCTGGGTTGGTGGAGTAGCAATTACCAGGGAATGAGTTGACAAATAGTTCCAACTGGTTGTAGGCTCTTTTGCTGATATGAATGCCCAATCGGCCAAAGGAGTTCTCCAGATGGTTGGTACATTTCTGAATATCAGCATCTATAGGTACTCCAACGACAAGGTTGAAGTGGGCATATACCAACTGCTTGTTTTCTCTTGCTATCACATCCTGCACCTTCTTGATGTCCTCCACGGCTATCTGGTTGCTTGGATTTGGCATACTGGCATGACGATTTTTCTTCTTGTCGAGTAGGGAGAGTTCTCTTTTCTGGTTAGGAATGAAGAACATCTGGTTATACACAACTACATCGGCAGAAGGAATGCTGTCAACCAATGATACCATATCCACTGGCATGGAAACATTGTTCACCTCAATGTTGGTGAAAGGACGGACTATAGATGGTGTGCTGACACAATCAACATCAACAAGACTATACACCTTGCATCGTTTGTTGCCCATGCTGATAGACTCTTCATCGACTTTGAAGTTGGTCATAGACACAACCTTGTCGTTGAAGTTCATGGAGAAATAGCGGTCAACATATTCACGAGCTGTATTTCCGTCCAGATAGGAGGCTTCCACGCCAGAGTCCTTCAACTGGTCTTTGACTTTTCGGATCTTAACCACAAAGTCACGCCATTTCTTGCTATCAAAAGAGAAGATACGGCTTTTCTTATTCTCCTGGGTGATAATCAGATAAGTCTGACTGTCGGTATAGGAACGTCCATTGAAATACTTGAAGTAAGACTCTGACAAGAACTCATGGTTGTCGTTACTCTCATCCTGGAACTGCTTACGCACGAAGACATCCTGCTTGTGAATGGCATAGCCTTCACCGAGGGTCTGGGCAAGTGCGGTGACAAGATGATTGAACTCATAGTAGCTGTCTATGTTGGCAGAATACTTCTGCACCGGGTTCTCCATCTTCAAAATGGCTGAGTATTCGCCAGTCTTGGTATAGAGCACGCCAATGCCATCCACATCTTCAACAGAGAAGTAGATGTCCTGAAAGATCTTCTTGCGCTTTCCTCCGGTTCCAAAGGCAGAGACTGAGATAGCCATGCCTATGAGTATTGCTACAAATGCTATGATTACATATATGATCATTGTTATTTGCTCTTTTATCAAATGAAGATAGGCTCATCCTTGCGAGAGGGTGAGCCTACCGATTTACACTATTCAGATTTCAACACACTTGCTCATTTGTTTACGTTTGAATTTTGTTTGATTACATTCTATGCGAACAAGCATAGATGAACACACCATGCTCTTCCTTCTTGGTATGCAACCCTTTCTTCTGTTTGAAGAAGATGAGAGCAGCTCCCGAACAGAGGGAAACAGCAAGAACCACAAGACCAACCACAAAGCCAAGGATGCAATATGCTATGATAAAGCCGAGGATGGCTCCACCAATGGCACAGGCTGCCCAGGTGATGTAGCGTCCCTGGAACCCCATAAATTCAAGGGGCTTCTGGAGACCCTTGAACATGGGATAGCTTACGTACTGATTTTCGTTTACTTCTCCTGACATGATGTATTCTTTAATGCTTGAACGATAGATTAGAGGCCGAAGAACAAAGGCAGAGCCTGGGCTGCAGCAACGAGGAAGATACATGCGCCAACAACCATCATGATCTTCTTCTTGACATCCTGCTCCTCATTGTTCATAGCGATGTAAACGCTGATAGCACCTACAACGGCAACTACACCGGCAATGGCATAGCAGAGCTTAACCACAAAAGGTACATACTTGGCAATCTCCTCCGTCACAGTAGCGAGGGCATCTGTTCCGGCTGTGTAATCACCAGCTGCGTTCTGTGCATAGGTCGCCAATGTTCCACAGAAAAGGAGCATGGCGAGCGTCTTCATACGCTTGGCACTGAAAAGTTTTTTTGCGAAATTCTTGATTTTCTTCATTTGATTTCTTTTGATGTTACTTAAAAAAATTACACTCATTTATCTCTCCTGCAGGTTGAGATGTTTTGTTATCCTATCTTTTTACCTTATACTATATTATAACCGAAGAATGCAGGGAACAGGATAGTTGCACCTATCATGAAAAGGCAGGCTCCAATCAGCATCATGATGGATTTGGTTACGTCACCTTCGCCCGTATTCATCTTTATATAGATTTGCAAAGCTCCTATGATGGCTACGATGGCAGCTATGGCATACACCAGATAGACTACATAGAGCATCATTGTTACCGTAAAGTCATGAGCATTGCTCAGTGCGTCTGCTCCCCAGCTATAATCGACACCTCCGCTTTTGGCTGATGCCAACATTGGCTGGAAGAGCATGACACCTATTAACATTATGGCAAACAAAAGATTGTGTTTACAGCTTATCTCTGGCATTCTTCTTTTCTATTTTTCGGGTGTTGTGCTTATTGTTGAGATTCTGCATAAACTCATCTGAGAGGTAACTGCATTGTGGCACTGGATCTATGTGCTCCAAAATCTCATCGTTCTTCTCGTTGAGTTCGTCACTGGTCACGGTATGTGACTGTGGCTGCTGCGATTGCTCTTCATCTGAAGGAGGTTGCGGATATGGCACGTTTCCTGTCGGGTTGACAACTCTGAGTCCATCATCCGTGATTTGCTCCGTGAAGGTCATGTCACCCTCGTCAGGACCCTCGTTGCGTTCTTCGATTGCAACTGGCTGTTCCTCATTGGTCAAATCACCTACATCATAGGTCTCTTCTTCTGTTTTCTTTTCATCCTTCTTTCCATGTAGGTCTAATGTGATCATTACTGCAAAGTACACTACATACACAAAAGTGAGGACGAGCGCAAAAATTACGAATCCTGACATTTTCAATCTGAATTTTATTTGTTATTTTTATTGTTATCATACTCGGAACTAACATCCGACGAATCGGCGTATTTCCCAAAAACAGTGCAAAGGAACATATATTTGTGCGATAAATGAAAAAACATAGCTAAAACCGTTTCAGTCTTAACACAGATTATAAAAGAAGTATGATAATATTTCAATAATCATACTATAAAATAACTAAAGGGCGTATAATACAAAAAAAGGAGACCCTCTCGAAAGAGAACCTCCTGATTGGTTAGTGATATGGCATTGGGGACACTATTTGGGTGGTTTGATGATACCATTGATTACATCATTAACATCTTTGTAGTTGACATATCGATGGGATTCATCTACCACCTTATCCTGATAAGCAGCTTTTATCTTCTCTACAGTCTTTGCACCTGCATCATCGTTGTCCAGATAACAATGTATCAGAGTGTATTCCTGCAGGTATGGCATCAGGACCTTGATGTTACTGACAGAGTTAAGAACGAGATAGTCGCATTCATGTGGCAGACAAATCTCATTGTCTGTTATCCATTTCTTGATACTGGCATATGTCAGCATATCAAAGAAACCTTCAAAGATACAACATTCTTTGTGTAGCTCGTTGTTTGGTCTGATGATTGAAATCGACTTTTTGCCGATGCTTCGTTTGCTGTATTTGTTTCTTGCTTCCATTCCGCCCTCAATATTCTCAAAGGCTATGGCATAGTAACTCTTGTCATAGATACGATAATGTACTTCCTTGCAATACTCCTTGGCTATGTCATAGTCTATTCGTCTCTGCAAAATGTAGTCTCTGAGATAAGGATGACTGAGCCCAACAATACGCTCAATGATGGTGTTGGCTTCTTTTGCCTTCTCTCGCTGGTCAGCTTGGTCTTGTTTCCAGGCTTCTTTTCTCTCATCTTCCTTCCTTTGGGCTTCATAATCCTCTGAATATTGTAGATGATGCTCCTTTATCTTCTGCTCCAGATAGGTCAGAACTTCGTGATTGTTCCAGGAAGGATTCATTTTCTGAACCAGATTGATGAGGTTGCCACCTTCGCCAGCTCCAAAGTCATTCCATAGATTCTTCTTGGGACTGACATTGAATGAAGGCGATGCCTCAGTCCTAAAAGGAGACAGATACCAATAGTTCTCCTTTAATATATAGACATGATGATAGCCCAGTGATTCAAGGAACTGCACAATGCTGACTGATTTGATTTCTTCTATAGTCATGCTGTTACATATATTGTGGGCACATATTAGTTTAATATATATATACCCGGTTAAACTTAAACTTATAAACTCACTTGGACGGAAACAGGGTAGGGTGATAATGGTAGCCGTCTTTTTCTTTTGTTATCAACTTTCGTTCATTGAAAATCTTTAGCATCTCCTTTACGGCATTATCACCACGCTTGTAACCTTCTTCTGCGTAAGCTTCACCCAGAGCCTTTACCAGATCGACGTATCTCTGTGGAGTACTTTTGGAGAATATCTTTTGAAGTACCATCGTATGAACATCGTCCGGCAGAGAGGTGAGCGGTTTGTCTTTGGGCTTGACAACAGTGACATGATAACCGACATCAAGTACAGGCAGAGAGTTATCGTCAATGTGGAAAGCCCAGCTCGAAAACTCTTTGTCTCGCATGTGCATGGGTCTTACCTCACTGATATTGGCATCCTGCTTGTTCTTGCTGATAATCAACACCGTTTCTGCCTTATTCTCCAGCTCTGTACCAATATGACCACGAGTATTGTTGTCATTCTTGTTAAGGTGGAGCACGCAATGGATATGCAGATCATACTTGCTCGTCCATGCCATTAGCATCGTCATTACGTCTGTGGACTCCTTGGCATTGTTGATGTCATACATGAGATCTCGCAAGCCATCGATAATGACAAGTCCCACACCATCAAATGTTCTTAGCGCATAATCTATGAGGGCAATGCGGAGAGTAGGAGTGAACTCCCTTAGTCCATAGAATTTGATGCGCTTGTCTTCCTTGTTAAGGCTGAGTCCTGCCAGTCGGTAGATTCGCTCAACAACGTTGTGGCAATGATAGCGACTCTGCTCGGTATCGAAATAGAGAATTTGTCTCTTTCCTTCTGGAAAACTTGCCCTGTAGTTGAGTACCGTGGAATTGGTTAACGCAGCTGCTACCATCGCCGTGATGTTGAACGTCTTTTTGCTCTTTGCCTTACCTGTTGATGCACTGAAATTTCCGAAAGTGGCAATGGTACAGTCACCGACCCATAACACCTGGGGTGGTACGGGCGGTTTTTCTGAAGCTTTTATCTCTCCTTGTCTGAGATAGCTTTCCAGTTCACTGTCGTTGAAAGCACTCTTGCACAGCATGCCTACTTCCAGGGAACCTGCTGCAGACTCTTCTTTTTCACTTTTACTGTTTCTTCCTCTTGCCATTGCTTCTTTCATTTTGATTTCTACACTTTGAGGGATCAATCACTATCTCAGACTTTTCCAAGAGAGCCGTCAGTTGGACATCAGAATAAACTCTGGTCTTGTTTTTCTTTCTGTCTTTCATAACGCTTCTCTATTTGTTGGCACTGTCCTTTCGTGCCGGGGTGATATGGTTGTTGCGCATCCATTTCAAAAGCTCCTTCTTGTCGAAATAGATGGTTTTCCCCTGTGGCTTGTAGTGAGGAATCTCCATGTTCATGGTGAGCTTGTATATCTGAGACTGAGAAACGCCAAGATATTCCGCAACCTCGGTGGTGGTGAGCATCTCTTTATTTGAGAAATATCTTTCCTCAATCTTTGAAAGTCGCTCGTTAAGTGCCTCAGGTTCTACCGAAGTGAGTTCCTTTACTCTCATCTCCAAAAGTTCAACTCTCTTGGCAAGTATGTTCATGTCAATTTTACTATTTCCCATTTTCTTAATACTTTTAATGTTAGACAATAAGGGGGCTACCCCCGAAACTGAATCGATTCGGGGGCAAAATTACCCCAATAAAATCTAATACAACTGACCTTACTCCTGACACTCGGAAGTGTCAGGGGGGATGTAAGGAGATTTTTCTTTTCAGTTGTTTAACTTACTTTACTTCATCGCATTTCTTTCAGTTGTTTTGCAAAATCCAGAAACTCCCCACTTGGGAACTTTGCAGATGAAGCCTTCAGTTCACTGAGTCGGCTGCTGATAGCACCTCGCTTGGATGCCTTTCCCGTACTCTTAGGGGTGAGCAGCTGATTGTCCGCAATAAGTGATACCCAGTTGTGGGGAATCATCTTCTCGATAGACAAAGCATACAGCAATTGAAGTACCTGTCGCATGTTGACTACAACCAGAGATTCATCCAACGCACATTTGAAGAATCCGTCCATCGTTTCTTCATCGATACCATCTACAAAGAAATTCGACTCATTGGCGAATTTCGTAATGAGTCGAATCTGTTCTGGAGTGAATGAAGCCAGAATGCGAGGGCTTTCAACCACAACTTCAATGTGGTTGAATTCATAAACCATAGTCTCAAAGTCTCCTTTCTCAAATGAGGACTTGGTGAAGTACTTGATGACAAGGTCTTTTCTGGTGGTAAGCAACTCATACAAGCTGAATACATGCTTGAAATGGTTGCGGATGATCAGCTCCTCGGAAGAGAAGACCGGCAGGTGATAGCTAACAAAGTCGTTGACATATCTGTCATACAACTTGCCATCGTTAAGGATTTCCAACTTGTACTGCTCGTAAGCAGCACGATAGAGTGTCCAAAGCTCATCTTTGGAAAGCTCAATCTCTTGTTTTGGACAATGATCTGAGCATTGTAAACACAAAAAGAGAGAGCACAGAGGAATTGTTCTTCTGACTCATATTACTTTTTGTTAATGAATAAATTTGAAATACGCCTACTTAATGAAGCAGGCGGAAATGTGTATTTAACTTGACGTTTATTTGCTATGTAAGTCATCATTTCAGTGCAAAGATACACCAAAATTGTGCAGTCTATCTGCATTCAGTATAAAAAATAACATCAGTATGATTATTTAGACTATTATCAAAAGAAAAGCCTACATTAGGGAATATCCAATGTAGGCTTCTGAATTTTAGGCACTTATCTGTCCTATAAAGTTCTTTGTCTTGGCCTTTTGCTGAGTATCTGATTAATCTCCATAGTGCTGATTGGAGCCTCTATCTTGCAGCCAGATTCTAACCATTTGATAAGGTCATCCCTAAAGAAGGTGTATTTCTTACCCTTCTGATTGACAGGGATTTCTCCGTTCTGTATGTAAGTGTACATAGTGGATTTCTTGATTTTAAGAAATTCACAAGCTTCCTTCACATCCATTGGAATATGATCTGACACGGAAGGTCTTTTAGTCCTGCGTACTTCTTCTCGAATCAGTTCCATAGACTGGTCAAGAAGATCGAATCTTTTCAGTATCTCTGACAATACTTCTGGTATGTCATTGAATGTTATTTGTCTTTCTTCGTTCTGCATATTACAAACTTTCTTTATTTCTGATGATGAAATTGATAATCATTGTAATCGGGTACATCTATCTCAATTACGCATTTGCCCTTCTGTCTCAATGTACGTCTCATGCTTTCCACTTCAACATCCTGGAGTTCGGTAGGAAAACATAGCTTTATGAAGGTAGCTCGTTTCTGACCGCTCCAGCCAAGGCGTTCTCCAATATTCCAGGAGTAATGCCTGATGTCGAGAGTATTCAAGGTTCCATTTGTTTTCACAGGAACAATACATGATTCAGGGATGTCGTACAGTTTGATGTTCTGACACAGTATCTCCAAGTACTCATCTGTCATATATGGAGAAAGAATTGAGTAAGTGTAGTCTTTGACCGCATCATATTTAGAACTTTCAAGACTATACTGCCCGTTGCGATAGCGTTCACGCATTTCTTCCGCTTTCTCTACATCCGATATGGATGATTCGCTTGAAGAAACAGTATTGTTTATCACGATGTCTCTCACCGCTTGCGGCTTACGTAAGCAAATGAAGGCGCAGACGATGATGGCAAATGATATATAGTAGAATATCATCGGCAAAGAGAAACCGAAATCAGAGTCCGGAACCGTCACCATCAGGTTAGCAATCGCTCCATGTATTCTTGGAGCGACCACTACCATAATGATGGTGAGCATATTTGAAATGAGGAGAATCAAGAAGTTCTCTTTTAACTTTTTAATCATTGCAATTGTTACTTTTTGGAGTTTTTGTGACTGCAAAGATATAGAGAATCTTGCTATTTTCTACTATTTCGTATCAACAAAATGCGTCTCTTAAACACTATTTATTATTCTGTGTTTCAATGCTTTAAACGATATTTTATTTTCTCTTATTTGCCGTATTATAATCTTATTTTCTCTTATTTGCTTTTGGGCACATCTTGCTTTCTGTTGGCTTCGCATCGTCTTTCACGTTCGTTAACGTAATTCTGCCTGCTGCCTCACGTGTTTTTGGATTTGCGTGAGAAGCGTAGATCTGCGTTGTGCTGACATTCTTATGGTTGAGCAGATGCTGAACGGTATAGATGTCTGTACCAAGCTCGAGCTGCAACGAGGCATACGTATGACGGAAGCAATGGAAGGTGATATGCTTTTCGATACCGCATTCTTTTAGCCAGTTCTGCATCACACCATACGTCATAGTACGTTTGAAACCTTGGAAGATATATGTTCTGTTGGTTTTTGGATGGATTAGAGCATATGCATCATCACCAATTGGAACCTGGGTTTGGCATTTTGTCTTCACGCAAATGAAATCCAGATAATATCCACCATCAGCATAGCTACTGATGTTTTCCCATTTCAATCTCAGGATGTCGCTGATACGGAGACCAGTCAGACAAGAGAACAAAGCTGCCTTTCGAACCACCGGAATAGAACATTCTGTGTTGTACATTCTTCTAACTTCCTCCAATGTAAGACTTTGCTTTACTGGCGTTGTACATGAAATGTTTTCCAAAAGGCTGGCAAGATCATCTGTCAGCCTTCGCTCACGGTATGCCTTTGTCAAAACCTGCTTGAACACATTCCAATAGGCTGATGCCGTATTTCTGGAAATAGACTTCTTGATAACATGTCCACCTCTTGATGAAACTTTGGTGTCAAGGAGATATTCCATGTACTTGTTGCAATAAAGTACATCAAGCATCTCAAATGTACATTTACCTTTACTGAACTTCTCGAAATGCTTGTAGGCTGCATCACACTTCACATAGTTGCGATTGACCATATTTCTGAAATATTCGAGAAAGTCCTCCTTCAATCTGTCACGGTTGAAGAAATCGTATTTCTCATCGAGAACATCAATGTACACCTTACAACGAATAGCTTCTGCCTTGGCGAGAATCTTGTCATTGTAGAGCTTCTCCTGCTTGTTGGCAGGAGAAGCATAAATGTACATGCCAAGTGAGCGACGGCGTATCAACTCCATCGTCTCCGGGTCTCTATATCCTGGCCAGAAGTCCAGGAAAAGTGACTTTGTTCCGTTGCGTCTGTCACGCATACGGAGCTTAACGGTTTTACATACTTGCATAATATATCTGATTTTTGTATTAATAAAATTCGTTTGCAAAATTCTTAAATGATACTACATTGACAGCAGTAAAGAGAAAGTAAATCATACTATTCAGTATAATCTGTTTTCAAATCATCATTTTTGAAACGTTTTTCCATGAGTCTGTCGAATTCTTCTTTTCTAAAGAACATGAATTGCCCCTTCTTTACTTTAGTGACTTTGTAATGCTTGACGTAATAATGAACAATATCCTTTGTCATTCCATACTTCTTCATTGCTTCTTCTACGGAATAGTAGCGTTCTCTTCCTTCGAAATATCCAGTCTTCAGCGCCTGGATGTGCTGCTTTGAATAGTAGGTTACTCCATATTCTACTTTTGAAGGTATCTTATGCCTGTGGATGAATGAACGTACTGCATCATGCGTCATCTTGTAGGTATCTCTCATCTCTTCAGGAGTAATCCAGTCATTTATATCCGCATACTTATGCTTCTGATTGTATAGGATGTCAATGGCATTCTTCTCATAGAAGTTGAAATTTTTAAGAGCTATTTTAGGAGTTTTGTTCTCTCTTGTCATCACACCGACATGCTTGATGGTAATCTTGAACATTTCTGCCACTTCCTCAGTAGAGTAATATCCTTCTGGAGTAGGAGGACATGCTCTCTCCTGTGCCTTTGCTTGGAAGATGACACGTTCTGTTCCATCCAGGTTCTCCACTTTTTTGGTGTTGCCCATTCGCTGTTGAGTAATCTTGTCGAAGTCGGTTCTATAGATCATCGTGAACTTACCTCGCTTCTCTGTCCTTACATCATAATTTTTAAGAGTGTAGCTAATCTGATCCTTTGTTAAGCCATACTTTTCTGAAATCTCTTCGTAAGTGTACCAGTCCGGATCTACCTCATTGCCTTTTTGCTTGATACTATCGATATGTATCTTTGAGTAATAGGCTTTACCATTTCTGTTTACCCTTGGTACCTTGTGATAGGTTACAAAACTCATAGCGTTAGTTCGAGTCATACCATACATCTCCATCACCTGATCCATTGTATAGTAGTTGTCGAGATCGATTTCTTCAAGAAGGTCTGCAAACTTTGCATCAACTGCCTTTTTACTGAAGAAGGTGTTACGTCCTACATAGACTTTTGGAATACCCAAACGGTCACAGCGTCCCCATACGGCCTTGCGACCGATATTATATTTCTCCATGATTTCACGCAAAGTATAATACTCCTGGTCATCTTTGCGTTTATAGCTTTTCTTCTTGTATGCACCAGCTTCCTCAAAGTACTTATCAAGATCTTCACGACGAACATATGTCTTACGTCGTAGTCTGACAGCTTTGAGTGTTCCAGAGTAAAAGCATCGATACACAGTAGTAACACTAACACCAAGAAGAAATGCGACATCTGAAGGTGTCAAGAAAGGTCGAGAAGCGATTTCCAGACTTTGCAAATTCTGAGCATCGTCCTTCTTACTTTCTCTTGCTTTTTTCTTTTTCTCAGCTTCTTTCTTCCGATGTACAACACGAGCACACCTCTTGGAGCAATACTTATTTGTGATTTTGGTAGCAATGAACTCTTCACCACATACCTCACATTTTCTTAAAATTCTCATTTTTGCTTGCTATTTAGTACCCTATGAGACCTCCTAATTCTTTTGCAGCAATTTTCACGTTTTTGCAGCAATTTTCATGATGGTGTCCAACATGAGAAATGTCGGTCACTGGAAAGGTTTGCAGATTTTGCAATTAGTGTCCAAAAATAGAATTTTGGCTTTCCATTTGATCACAGAATTGAGGGCCACGAATGAAATTTGAGCCAAAAATACACCAAAATATTGGTTTCTACAAATTACAAATGGAATGTGTTAAGACGAAAAAAGCCACCTAAATAGGTGGCTTGCAAGCAGTTATAAAAATGTTCGTTTTAAAGCTGTTCAGGGGGTTACTTTCCCACGCACTATACGTAACCAGCTGAATATCAGTTACTTAATGTATATTTGGACCACATGAAAGCCGGACTTAAAAGTAAGGTTTTTTATCTCCTTAATTATCTGATATTCAGTGCTTTTTAGTCCTACTTTCCTACTTTTTTCAAGTATCTTTTTAAGCCCTTTTCTACGCCTTCACTTTCCGATGCAGAAGTGCTTGAAGATATTGTTTAGTGTTTCCTGACTACTGAT
>ERZ780178.108-NODE-108-length-71052-cov-9.417933_pt1 | contig 71052 bp, 53 predicted proteins | sample MGYA00511018_ERZ780178 | MGnify/ENA primary metagenome ERZ780178 (study PRJEB29588, sample SAMEA2151439) | human gut metagenome | biome: human gut; feature: human-associated habitat; material: faeces | place: Denmark | collected 2008/2010 ...
ACTATTATTATACGCTATTTCTCGTCAAAAATCAACCATTTGTTGTGACAGAGCCAAAAATTATAAAAAGTTTTTTCGTAGGTCAGTCCGTTGTTAAGTACATTACGGCGTATTCGGGAAACTCCTTGAAACAATCAAGGTCATTTTCGTACGCGGAATATATCCCGCCATACTCTAATACGAAGTCGATTTGATTTTCGGGACAGCCCGCTTTTAATAAGTTTTCTCTCGCAACCGCCGCAATCTCGTCATAAGGCTTACCGTAGTGTTCTTCAACATATCTTTTGTGGCTTTCTTCAATCATTCAAAACTTACCTCCCTGTAATTCTCTTTTTTAAGTTGTTCGTAAATCTCTTTGGGCTTATCTCCGTAGTCTGCGATTCTTCCTAACGGGATATAACGCCCCGTCTCTATCGCTCTTGCTACCGCCCTGTTCATCTCGGTCTTCTATTACTTTTAATCTCTCCGCTTTTTGATTTATGCGATAAGTCAAAGTTCTAAATATCGCGTCGCCTTTTTAAGAAATTCGTGTTCATCGGAACTCTCGTCCATTAACCTATTAAAAACAGTGATAGTAGTCTCTTCATTTCCGTCATTATGCGAACCGAACGCAAGAAATCCCATAATTATTAAAGTGTTCTCGCTATACCCTTTATCCTTTGCTTTTTTAATAAGTGGCTCGGACTTTTTAAAAATTTCATCTCTAAACATTTTTATTTGCTCCTTATAACAGACAAGTATAAAGATAAATCGTCTTCATTTTTTGAATTCCAGAACTCTTCTTATTTTATATAATTTTACCACGACTTAACCGCTTTGTAAAGCGATATGCGAAATTTATGCCGCAGACTCCTTACGCGCGCATAATAACACGCTAATTACGCCAATATCTGTCATATATTGAAAATTTTTAAGAAAAAATTTACGGGCTGGGCAAAGAATTTTTCTTCGCCCAGCCCGCCGCTTATTCTTTATTTACATTTCGAGTTCGTCAAGGGTTTTCGAAAACGTAGGCAATACGTTTTTGATAAAATATTTTACCGCTTCGTCATCGGCGTTCGACAATTCTTTACCGATACTTTCTTTCGCTTTCAGAAACTCTTTATTGCCGACTTTCAATTCTTCAAGACACTTGATATACGCGCATATACGGTCGGCGTATTTCATAAGTTTATGTTCTTCGCTGCCCGGGTCGTCCAGAATAAACTCTCTGTACCTGTTCTGGAGTTCTTCGGGGAGTTTGGCGATAAGCCGTTCGTTCGCGTCTTTTTCAAGGCTCTTATACGCCGAATTTATTTCCCGGTTAAAATACTTGATAGGAGTAGGCAGATCTCCCGTAACGACTTCGCTCGTTTCGTGGTAAACGGCAAGGCAAAGCGTCTTATATTCGTCTACTTTGCCGCCGAATTTTTCGTTTTTTATAATGGCGAGAGCGTGAGCGATTACCGCGACTTCCCAACTATGTTCCATTATATTTTCTTCGGACGTGGAACGCATAAGCGCCCAACGCTTTATGTATTTCATGCGCATCAGGTACGCGTAAAAATCAAATTCTTCTTTCATGCTTTTCTCTCTACTTTGACCGTTGCGGGAAATGCGTTCGTTGCGACTTCCGCCGTTTTTTCGACCGTTACGGACTCTAACTTATTGCAATACGCGAACGCCCCGTCGCCGATTTTACTCACTGCGGTAAGCGTGAGATATTGTAGTTTTTTACAGCCCGAAAACGCGTAAGCGCGTATTATTTGCGTAGCGACGTATTCGCCCGACGAATTTTTTTCGGCGTCTTTACCGTAAACCACCGTCGTCAGATATTCGCAATCCGCAAACGCGTGTATTCCCGTTTCGGTAACGCCTGCGGGTATGGAAACGGAAATAAACTCTCCGCCCGCAAAGCCGCGTTCTTTTATCGCCACGACGGGTTTTTCTTCATACGTAGCGGGCAAAATAACGTACAACGGCAAATCGGCGTCCGCTTTTGCCGAAATTACATATCCCGTTTCGTCTGCGTTTAAGTCGAAATCGAAATATTTTGCGTCGGTCGGGTCGCCGTCGGTCGTATGCGGAAAGGTCGGAGCGGTCTTTTCGCTGCAACCCGTAAGCGCGACGAACGCCAGAACGCACGCCGCGATTATCAGTCGGAATTTTCTTTTCATATATTCTCCTCGTCGGATATCGTTCGTTTTTTACTATTATAATATCAAGCCCGCGTGTTGTCAAGTCAAAATAAACATATATAAACTTTATAACCTTAAAAAACGCCGAACGCAAAAACGAAAAACGCCGCGAATCGCAAAACGCTTCGCGGCGACGTAATCTTTAATCAGTCTTCTAAACCGTCGTTTATATAGAGAATACCGAGCGTGTTTTTCCCGCAATGGCTCGAAACCGTGCAACCCGCGTAGGTTTCGTAAACCTTTGCAAAGCCGTAATCTTTCAGAACCGCTTTCGCCGCGTCGACCATTTCCTGCGTCGCTCTCGAATGGGTTATGAAGATAACCGACTTATCGGGATTGTTATAGCGGTTGAGAACGCTCTGGCAATACTTGGTAACGACGTCGCTCATACGCCCTCTGAATTTTTCGGTGTTACCCATTACGCCGTTCTTTACTTCTATTTCGGGACGAATTTTCAAAAGGTTCGCCCCGAACAGCGCCAACCCCGAACATCTTCCGCCGCGGTAGAGGTAATCGAGCCTTTCGATGACGAAACTCGCCTGAACGGCAGGGATTCTCGCCTTGACCTTTTCTACGATTTCTTCGGGCGCAAGACCCTTGTCCGCAAGTTTTTTGGCGTAAATTGCTTCGAGCGTAATGCCCGTAGAAAGCGTGCGGCTGTCTATTACGTACACGTTTTTGAAATTTTTGGCGGAATTGACCGCGTTGTTGTACGCGCTCGACATATCCGACGAAATGTCGAAGTGAATAACGGCGTCGTTCGTTTCGAGAAGTTTTTTGAAATGCTCGTTGAACTGCTCTTCGTTTACGGCGTTGGTCTTCGGCAACGTTTTGTGAGCGTCTGCGTAAGCGAAAATTTCAAGCGTGTCTACTTCACCGTCGTAAAAAAATCTGTCGCCCATCGTAACGCCGAAAGGCACTACGCTGAACCCGTATTCATTTTTTACTTCCTCGCTCGCGTCGCAAGCGCTGTCAAGCGAAATCGCAATCTTCATTTTATACTCTCTCCCATAAGGTGGGCTTTGCCCGTTTTTACGGTTGTATTATACCTATTTACGCGCATAATATCAAATTATTACGGGCAATTTTCGTTATACGATTGAAATACTCAAAGTAGAATCGCAAAAAACGAGTCTACCGTCGGTAGAATTTTCGCTAAAAATCGTATACGTTATTAAAAACGCGTTATTTTAGTTGAGAAATTTATCGCAATATGTTAGAATGCCGTCATATTTTGTATAGAGGGCAACTTTCGGGAGATAAACGAATGACTAACGGAATTTCGACAAAAAAATACGGACTTACGCTGACCGCGTGTTACGTCGGCTACGTCATACAGGCGATAGTAAATAACCTGTCGCCCCTTTTGTTCGTGCAATTCGGCAAGCAGTTCGGAGTTTCTCAAAGCCAATTGTCGATTCTGATTTTCGTCAATTTCGGTTTGCAGATTTTAGTAGATGCGGTATCGCCGAAAATAGTCGAAAAAATAGGTTACAGAGCGGGCGCGATAATCGCCCAGACCTTTTCCGCCGTCGGACTGATTTGCCTCGGCTCGCTTCCGTTTATAATGCCATCGTACGCGGGGATAATAATCGCCGCCCTTTTAATGGCTGTCGGCGGAGGCTTCGTCGAAGTTATCATAAGCCCCGTAGTCGAAGCGTTGCCGCTCGGCAACAAGTCGGGCGCGATGTGCTTTTTGCACTCTTTCTATTGCTGGGGTCATATAATAACCGTACTCGTCGCTACGCTTTATTTCAATTGTTTCGGCATCGGCAACTGGCAATGGCTGCCGATCGCCCTGTCGGTTATACCCGTTCTGAACTGTATAATATTTGCCAGATGCCCGATAGAAACGCTCGACGGCGACGAAAATCCGTCCACCTATAAGTCGATTTTCACGGCAAAAGGCTTTATCGTGTTCCCCGTTTTGATGCTCGCCGCGGGCGCGGCGGAACAGTCTATCGCGCAGTGGGCGTCGGCTTTTGCCGAAAAAGGGCTCGGCGTAAATAAGACTATGGGCGATATTCTCGGCACGTGCTTGTTCGCCTTTTTTATGGCGATTTCAAGGACGGTTTACGGAATACTCGGCGATAAAATCAATTTAGGAAAAGCGATATTTGCCTGCGGAGTTTTGCTTACGGGAGCGTATCTTCTGACCGCGCTTTCGCCGTCGGCGTGCCTTTCGCTTGCGGGTATTGCCCTTGCGGGGCTTTTCGTCGGTCTGTTGTGGCCCGGAGCGTACTCGCTCGCGGGGAAACACTTTCCGCAAGGCGGAACGAAAATGTTCGGAATGCTCGCGCTTTTCGGCGACGTCGGCTGCACGTTAGGACCTACCCTTACCGGACTCGTTTCCGAAGAAATCAAGACGGGACTTTTATTCTCGGTAATATTCCCGATAACGGTCGTCGTATGCTCGTTCGTATTTTTAATTATGAGAAAACGCGAAAAAACAAAAACTTTGTCGAAATGAAAAAAGATTTACTATAATCGTTTGACAAAGCAAATTTTTTATGATAAAATAAACAGGCTATCGATGCGTGAGGCGTGGCGCTATAGCCAAGTGGTAAGGCAAGGGTCTGCAAAACCCTTATGCCCCGGTTCAAATCCGGGTGGCGCCTCCAACTAATTTCGCCCCGATGGAAATCCATCGGGGCGAAATCAATAAAATCGTAATTACGCCGCTGTGGCGAAACAGGCAGACGCAAGGGACTTAAAATCCCTCGGAGTAACATCCGTGCCGGTTCAAATCCGGCCAGCGGCACCACGATAAGCCTAACTTGAACCGTTAGAAGTAACGGAAGAGTTGGGCTTTTTGTATGTAAAAAATTATCCGTAAATTGCCATATATCTTTTGCGCATTTTGATAAAGTATTCATACACCGTAGCTTGCGCACGAGATAAAACTCTGCCGATTTCGGGGTAACTTAAACCGTTTTGGCGGCACTCCAAAGCAATACGCATATTTTCGGTCAAATTTAGACTTGAAACGATTTTTTCGTATAAAGTATAGTCTTGTGAAACTTCTTCTTTTATTTCATATGACGGTTCGCTTACGGGCGTTAAAGCGTCAAGACTGACAGTACGGTAATAATCACTTGTTTTGCGGTTTATTAACTTCATCATTTTACGAATACAGGCAATCTCGATAGTAATCGGCTTGCCTTTTTTACTATAACCTATAACGTCGTTCAAATGTTTTCCGTAGTGTTCGCAAAGATAAAATGCACCTTCCTGTACTAAATCGTAAGAATCACTGAGCATATAGCCTAATTCGTTTTTGTGCTTAATATCGCCATACAGGTCGGCATACATTTTCTGCGCACGGCTTCCCAAGTAGCCTATCTGAAATCGTAATTCCATAAAGGCAATAAGTTCTGCCATTTCAAGCACGTTGTTTTGTGTGATTTCTTCTTTCATAACGCTGAAATCTAAAAATTTTCTTTTCATTTGGATTTACCTCCGATTTTTTTTCGCCTTTCGGCAAAAACGGGGTAGCACCGGGAAAAGATTGAAGTCTTTTTCTTTAATTCCATTATGACAGAAGTCAACGAAAAAGCATAAAAATATTACGTTATAATTACTCTACTAAAGTTTTTCTGTAATATTTTTTGCCGTTTACTTCTGCTTTTTACTGTGCTACAACGTAAAACCGAAAGGCAGTAATTCGGACGGTATTCGTTACCGAATATACATCTCGACGAACATTTTCAGATTTTGTAATGCCTGAACATTTTGCTTTTTGTAGTGCATGTTGCCTATAAAAGAGCATAAAGAAAAACCCCGACTTTCGTCAAGGTTCATTCTGGTGGGTGTATTGAAAATAATCTCTGCTTTATCGTTGTATAATATGACTTCTTTTACGAGCATCTCAACAAGCATTTGGGGCTCTTGTTTTAATGCGTCGGCATAAAACGTTCGCATCACGTTTTCGGGGATTTTTACCGAAAGTTTACTGCGTTCGATAAGTATTTCTCTTTCAAGAATTTCTTGCTGTTTTTCAAGGTCGTGAAGTCGTTTGTTTGTAGTGTTGGAAATTATGCCGTTTTCAATCGCATGGGCTATATTATCCAATGCTTTATCCACTTTGCTTTTCTCTTTCAAAAGCAGGTTTAAAGTCTGATTTGTAATTTTTTCGTCCTGGATTTTCATAAGATTAGCTACAATATAGTTTATCATTTTAGGCTTGCTTAATTCTTCGACAATACAATTCAGCACGAATTCTTCGAGGAACTCTTTGCGAATTTGTGTTTTAACACAACCGTTGCCGTATTTTTTCTTTCCGAGGCATTTGTAGTAATGAATTACCACGCCTTGCCTTGTTGTGCCTGTTTCGGCGCTTATCGGCATACCGCAATAACCGCATTTTACTTTTCCGCGGAGTAGGTATACGGTTTTAATACTCCTCTTGCCGAATTCGTTCTTTTTAACTTTCGCTCTTACGAGTTGGTATGTTTCGGCAGATACGATTCTCGGAAACATATTTTCAATCACTTCGTCGCCGTGGCGGTAAATACCGGAATAGCGTTCGTTTTTCAGTATTCCGTAAACGGTATTCTTTGCGAAAGGCTTTCCTCTGTGTAACACGCCTCTATTAGTTAATTCTTCAATTATATCTTTGACAAATGCGCCTTTTGCATATTGCTCATACATATAACGGACAACTTCTGCCGCATCATCGTTGATAACGATTTTTCTTCCGTCGATTTTGTATCCGTAAGGTAAGCCTCCGCCTTGGTAATAGCCTTTACGTCGGGTTTCATACATACCGCGCTTTACTTTTTGAGCAAGTTCCGCGCTGTAATATTGGTTCATGCCTTCGAGTAAACTTTCCAGGATAATACCTTCGGGTGTATCGGGAATGTTTTCCATTGCGGAAAGCACTTTAACCCCGTTATCTTTCAACGTCTTTTTATGAATGGTGGTTTCGTATTTGTTACGAGAGAATCGGTCTAATTTATAACAAATAACATAATCCCATTCTCGTTTACTGCTGTCGGCAATCATTTTACGAAAATCCGGACGATTGTCGTTTGTTCCTGTCATTGCTCGGTCGATATATGTGCCGAGAATCAAAATATTGTTTTTTTGTGCGAATTCTTCGCATACACGGAGTTGTCCTTCTATGGACTGTTCCGTTTGGCTGTCGCTCGAATAGCGAGCGTAAATAACTGCTGTTTTCAAAATTTGTTACTCCTTTAATTTTATTTTTAGATTTGTCTTTCGACGGGAACGGAGAAAACGGAAACGAATAAAAATTGTTTTCTTTCGTGGCTTACGGCTTTTCTCGTCAAGGGTTGCGCCAAGCAATGCACTTTACCCTTGACGAAAAAGTCGTTTTCGTTTAACCTTTCCCGATCCGAAAGACTAATTAGTTGCAATGCGGCAACTGCGATATAATTTCTTTGCTTACCTTTCCGAGAATTTCGCCCTCGTTGATACAGGTAAAGTTATCGAAAAGCAACACTTTGCGGTCGTCAACTCCGAAAGTACATATTACATCTTCGTCCAAAACGTCCGAGCGGAAGTAAGTCGGTAACTTTCCGCCATAGACTAAACGCTCGCCGGACTTTTCCATATACTTGGTTATGTATTTCGCCGCCTCGGAAATATCGTCCTGTGTGGCAATGTCTTTGAAGTCGTTACGCCCGAATTGTTTCAGAAAATGCGTGTTTTGGTATGTCGTTTGCATACGGTGATTTCGCGTGTCGTAGTCCTTGACTTCTTCGAGTTTTCCTATCATTTTGCCGTCGGGGATATAGAAAATACCGTGAAAATGTAGTCTGTTTGTATCTTCGCCGCGCTCCCATACTCCGACGTATTTCCAACCGTTTCTCGCTACAAGGTGTTTCAAAGTGTTAGACAACTTTTTACGGAACGTTTCTTCGGTGTGAAGTTCATTCGAGTAGGTAAAAGTTACGAAAAAATTCCAGTCCTGCAAACGCAACTTTCGCATAAGCCTTACTTTGCGTTTAATGGCGTTGGTGTTCATTCTCTCGGTGTGTTTTTCGACGAAAGCGTTTAATTCGGCTTTGTCGGCAAAGTCATCTTTCAAAGCGGATTTTATATGCACCTTGCGTTCTCGCTTGGGTAGAGATTGACTCTCTTTATATGCCGTTTCAAAGCGTTCTTTCGGGGTTTCGGGCGGCGTTACGTCTGCCGTCGATTGTTGTTTCATAGGTTTAACGGCGCGCCTTTTACAGCCTTTTCCGCTCGGAAACGCTCCTTGCGGTATTCCGACGTAATGACCGCCGTCAAAGTAGATTTTCATATTTGCGTAGTTCATAGTTTTTACTCCTTGTGATTTGGATTTTTTTGTATGGCGAAAGAAAATAAAAAACGGCAGAATACGAAACACCATACAATTTCATACTCTGCCGTTAGTTCGGTTCGATTTAATTACAATTCAATTCAGTTTAATTCGGTTAGTTTAAGTCATAAATAGATTTCCGTTCAGTTCCTTTCATTTCGTTTATGTTATCGCTTTTTTAGCGTTATTTTCTAATTTAATATTTTTCTATTTACTCGGTTCAGTTTATTTAGTTTTTTGCGTAATTTTTCGGCTTTTAAGTCAGGTTCCGTTTTTGTTTTCGGTTTGCGTTTGTTGGTGCAGTTCGACTATCCTTGAAAAGATACTTTCAAAGAAAGAGCGTTTTTCGCCGTCGGTCAACGCCTCGATATTCGGCTCGCCGACGGCTACAACTTTCAACTCGGTTTGCAGCATTTTATCGTCCTCCTTTTTTTGAATAGATTTTATTACCCGAACTCGCAAGATTTTTGCGACTTCGAGAAAATAATATTTCGTAAATACGACAAATCTTGTCGCATTCACAAAAAAGGAATAGAAAAAGGACGTAATACGACCGTAAAATTTCGTACTTCGCCCTTAAAATGCCGCCTCCGACCCTGTTATTCACGGGTGTAATGCTTTTCGCTATCTGTCCTTACGCTGTTTGATAGTTAGTTCGCTCCTGACTTAAAAACTCGGCTTGCTATTCTTGCTATACGCCTTTGACTATTCGATTGCGTCACAACTATACCACAAGCAAAATTTTAGCGGAAGTGACTAAACGTAGCATTTGTGGACAATTAGCGGATACTTTTGGTTGTATGCGCGTATAGTCCGACGTTTACCCCGACTTATCCATACTTGCGGTTTGGTCTTAACGGTTACAACTATACCACGGGAAGTTGGCAAATACAAGAACATCGATGTGACCGAAATGTACCAAAATGTGATGTCGTTGTAACATCTACGATTATATCATACGCCGAAGAAAAAGCGTGAATGGGTTGAAATAGGTTTTGCGTGGATTTTTGACGTTTTCAGGGAGTAAAGTCATACTCGAAAAGGACTGAAAAATGGTTTTTGCGGTAGTAAAAAAGGACGGCGCAGGGAACCACCGCCCGAAACAAAACGCAACCGAAAACACTCGGAAGAAAGAAAAGGCACAAAAACTCAAAATATGCCGCCGTGCGAAGAATTACGTGGCGATTCGCCAAGCGGTTTAGCGGCGAACGCCACGTTTCGCTCGGCTTTGAGTTGACCTTTTTATCTGAGTTCAGAGAGTTTGTTTGGCGGGTGCTTGACCGCGACGCGAAGCGTCGCGCTTGTATAGTCAAGCACCCGCCAAAGTGCCTTTTGAAAATTTTCGTTCAACATTTTCTTTTTGCTCTACATATTGCCATTGACTTTTGCTATAAAAAATGCTAAAATAGTGCTAATCAGATGATAATGGAGACGCACTATGACTTATGCCGAAAAAATAAGACAATCGAGAGAAACCCTTTTGATGACTCAAGGTGAGTTGGCAACCGAACTCGGAGTCAACTCGATTACCGTTTGCAGATGGGAAACAGGCAAAACCGAACCCAGCATAAAAGCGAAAAAAGCTTTTAGAGATTTGTGCGAACGGAAAGGACTTACTTTCGACGAAAACAATGGATAAAACTCAAGAAGAAATTACGCGAAACATGCGTAGCAATAAATGCAGAGACACAAAACCGGAGTTATTGTTGCGTAGCGAACTATGGAAACGCGGATTACGATATAGGAAAAACTATAAAAAATTAGTCGGAAAACCCGATATCGTATTTGTAGGAAAGAAAATCGCGATTTTCGTAGACGGAAAAATGTGGCACGGATACGACTGGGAAAATCAGAAAAACGATTTCAAATCACATCAAGATTTTTGGATTCCGAAAATAGAACGCAACATCGCTCGTGACAAGTTCGTAAATCAACTATTAAAAAACGACGGTTGGACTGTGCTGAGATTTTGGGATTTTGAAATAAAAAAGCACCTTTCGGATTGTGCAGACAAAATAGAAAACATATACAACGAAAAAAAAGATCATCGAAACGGAGACATAAGATGTTAAAAAGTATTGATTTATTCGCAGGAATCGGCGGCATTCGGCTCGGCTTTGAAAATGCTTTCGGCGACGAATTGAAAACGGTGTTCGTCAGTGAATGGGACGAATACGCTCAAAGGACATATAAAGCGAATTTCCACGACGATTTCGAAATCGCCGGCGATATAACGAAAATAAAGGAAACGGATATTCCCGACTTCGATATATGTCTTGCGGGATTCCCTTGTCAGGCATTCAGTTTGGCAGGACAGCGCAAGGGCTTTAAAGACGATTATAAAGGAATGTCTCGCGGCACGTTGTTTTTCGACGTGGCAAGAATTTGTGCCGAGAAAAAGCCGAAAGTGATTTTCTGCGAAAACGTAAAAGGTTTGACGATACACGACAAAGGAAGAACATTCGAAATTATTACCGAAACGCTCAAAGAAATCGGTTATACTCCGTTCGAACAAATATTAAACAGCCGTAATTTCGGCGTTCCGCAAAACAGAGAACGCATTTATATCGTTGCATTCAGAAACGATATTGCGCCGAAAGAATTTATCTTCCCGACAAAAACCGATGACACAAAACGTATTCGCGACATTATGGAAGAAAATCCCGTTCCCGCGAAATATTATCTCAGCACCTGCTATATGGATACGCTTATCAGACATAAAGAACGTCACGCGGCGAAAGGTCACGGATTCGGATACGAAATTCGAGATCTCGACGACGTATCGGGCGCAATCGTTTGCGGCGGTATGGGCAGAGAAAGGAATTTGATTATAGATAAAAGACAGACGAATTTAACGCCTACCACCCATATTAAAGGGGAAATCAATAAAAACGGCATCCGAAAAATGACTCCGAGAGAATGGGCAAGACTGCAAGGTTTTCCGGACGATTACAAACTCGTTTTGGCGGACGTTCACCTTTACAAACAATTCGGAAACAGCGTAACGGTTCCCGTAATACAAGCAATAGCGGAAAAAATCAAAGAGGTACTCGATAAAAATGGCAGAGATTAAAGGGAAAAATAAGGGCGAATGGTCCGAAATGTACATTTTCTTCAAACTGATGTCCGACAGAAAGGTTTACGTCGCAGACAAAGATATGAATAAACTGAAAGACGTGTTCTTAAATATCGTCAGTATTATTCGCGAAGAAGTTGCAGGTAAAGAATATCGTTATTTTACGGGCGATAAAGTGGTTATCACGCTTAACGGCGAAACCGTAATGACTTTGGATTCTTCATTGTTTACGGAAAAAGCCGCACGCGTTTGGAAAATGATAACCGAAAATAAAGGAAATACGACTTTTACCGATGAAGAAATCAAAGAATTTCTCAAGTCGATTTTCATTCACAATATATCGGCTCCCGCACAAAAGAAAAACGATTATTTCGGCGGTACGAAAGATATCGTTCTCGATACGATAGATTATCGCTCCGGCGTAAGTCAAATAATGGGCTTTTCTTGCAAATCGGATATCGATGCCGCATCGACGCTATTCAATGCAAGCGGAGATAATACTAATTTCGAGTACGAACTGGTCGGAAATATAAACGACGATGTAATGAACGAATTTAATTCGTTATTTAATGAAGTGATCCGTAAAGGCGTAGTCTGTCACGACGTGGCAACCGGCAGCCGTATGAATTATTTGAAGTCTTGTGGCATCGATGTAAAATTCGTAAGCCCCGTAAAGGAAACCGCAAGACAGAATTTGATACGTTGCGGAGGTTTGGAAACTCCTGCCGTTGTTGCGGAAATGTTGAAATATTACTACTATGACAAATCGGGAACGGATACTTCTCTCGACGAAGCGATTAAACATCTTGCCGAATCCGATCCCGCAGGCTATTCTTTCGGTGAGTTATACGATACATACCATCTGAAAATAGCAAATCTTTTGTATTCTATGTTCACGGGCTTGCGTTTTTCCAAACCGTGGAACGGCAAATCCGATGTGAGCGGCGGATATATCGTTGTTAAACGCGACGGCGACGTCGTTGCTTTCCACTCCTGCATTGCCGACGAATTCAAGGATTTTCTTGTGGACAAATTAAAGTTCGAAGCACCGTCTTGCAGTCGTCACGATTATATGTCGATTTATAAAAAAGACGACGGCAAATACTATCTGAAATTTGCCCTGCAGTTCAGATTTAAATTGAAAAAATAATGCGAGTATGCAGTTTGTTTTGCGGAATCGGCGGAATAGACCTTGCCTTTACGCAAGCCGGGCATGAAATCGTATGGGCTAACGATATCGATAAATATGCCTGCATGACCTATCGGCACAATTTCCCCGAGTCGGTTTTGATCGAAGGCGATATTCGCGCGATCGATAAACACGATATCCCCGATTTCGATATACTTGCGGCAGGGTTTCCTTGTCAACCGTTTTCGGTTTGCGGAAAACAAAAAGGCTTTTCGGACGAACGAGGAAATTTGTTCTTTGAAATCGGAAAAGTCATCGATGCGAAACATCCGTCTATCGTATTTTTGGAGAACGTCGCAAATCTTACGGAACACGATCACGGTAAAACATTCAACGTTATTCATAACGAACTTGCGGGGCGCGGATATTTTATTCGCTACCTTGTTGCAGACGCTTGCAATTACGGCATCCCGCAACACAGAACGAGGACGTATATCGTTGCGTTTTCGGACAGAACCGCCTGTGAAATTTTTACGTTTCCGGAAAAAGTTCCGCTCGAAAAACGAATAACAGATATTATCGATGTGACAGTAAAAGCGGATGATAAATATTACTATTCGCCCGATTCGGCAAGGTATCAACGTTTAAGCCGATATATTACCGACGAAAAGCAGTTGTATCGATTTGCGGATTACGGTATTCAATCGAGTAAAGACGGTATATCGTTTACGCTCAAAGCGAATATGGGAACGTATTACGACCGTGTGCCGATTATAAAAGATAATTTCGGCATACGAAATATTACACCGACGGAATGTCTTGCTTTGCAAGGTTTCCCGAAAAACTTCTCTTTCCCCCTTGCTATTCCCGAGAAAGAACAATACAAACAAGCGGGGAATACGGTATGCATAAAAATTATATATCTAATGGTTGACAATACTTAACTATTTAATTCTTGTTAATGTTAGACGCAAAAGAAGCTACAACAAAAAATGATAAATGAAAATAGGAAATAGATAAAAATGGATATAAATTCTTTTTTTGATGGAATAGGCACTGAACTAATTAGTATAGTGATTGGATTAATTGTTGGTGCTGTAGGCGGTAGCTTTGTTGGGTATCGTATAGGGGTAAAAAGTAATAACAGACAGAAACAAAAAGCTAAAGATAATGCAAAACAAATACAAATAGGCAGTATTACAAATATTGACAATCAATTGGGGGAAAATTCAAATGACAAAAGAAACGATTCAAAAAGCAGGAGATAATTCATGTCAAACGCAGGTTCAAAATCTTACTATCAATTATGGAATAACAGAAGAAAGGGCAAGACAAATATGCTTTGATATATCTCAAAAAGCCATAGCTGAAAATACAGCTTTTGCGAGCGAAGAATTAACGAAAAGACTGTAATGCCAAAAATAGAAAAAAGATCCGAACAGGCAAAAGAACGTTATGACGATCCGGACAAAAAATTCATATTTGATGTCTCCAAAATGTTGGATTGTTCTGGGGGTGATATTACATTCTGGGGTAAAAAAGAATCAGGCAAAACGATTTTTGCTAATTATGTTGCTAAATATATATATGAAAATTATCATAGCGTCAAAAAAATCCCAATTGTTTTAGATTGCAAAATGTTGCAGGGATATAAAAGTTCAATTGAAAAAGCTGTCATATCAAAAACAAGTGATTTAATGGCCGAATCGAAGTCGATTTCAAAAGAAAAAATCATTACATTGCTTGAAAATGGCTGCTTTGTATTAATATTAGATAATTTTGACAAACTTGCCAATTCAAAAGTATTAGTAGACACATTTAAAACTAAATACCCGAATAATAAAATCATCTACTTTCGAACTGAAATACCGGCAGCATTTACTGATGAAGACGAAGCAACTCTTCAGGAAAGATATTCTGGTACTACGCATAACTATTTTATTCGTAGCATGGACAAGCATAGTATCAGAAAACTGGCTCAAAACGTGGGCGAAATAAACCCAAATATAGAAGATGGTTACATAGATAAAATTATTTATAGTTTTTCTGTAAATAATATGCCCCGTACCCCGTTTGCTGTATCTTTAATTCTTTCAATTTGCAACGAATCGTCAAATTATCTTCCGACGAATCAAGCTAAGATTGTTGAAGCGTTTATGGAAAAACTACTTGAAAAACTTAATCCCGAGGAGATGCTATCAAAAACTTTCAATTTTGATAACAAAGAACGTTTTCTTGCTTGCTTTGCTCAATTGCTTTTTAGCAAAAAATCTTACAGCATTTCCAAGGATGAATTCCTTGAGTTTACAAAGGAATACCATACGAAAAAGGGCTATATTTTGAAAGATAGCAGATTTGACACCTTGTTCTTTGATAAAGGCATTTTAGTGGAATATGACGATCTAGTGTTTTTTAGATATGAATGTTTAAACGACTATTATCTTGCGAAATACTGTATATTAAACAAAGATTTTTTGTGTAGCAATATAATATCAAACAACTCTTATTTAGATTACGCCGACGTTATTAACTATTATGCTGGAATGATGTTGGATGATGCTGATTTAATAGGTAAATTGCAGGATCGTATTTTACCGTATTTATCAAGTCATAGCGATTTAGGAAACTTATTTGAAGTTGATTCTATTAAGCTGGAATTGGGTATTCCCGAAGACCAAGTTAAAACAACTATAGCTAGTACTAAACAATTGTCAGTTGAGGAGAAGGATACATTGACGGATACTCCTGACACCTCTGAAAGTTACGCTCCAACAAAATGCAAGGCGGAGATACATTATAATGAGAACATGACGTTTGCTTTAACCGTTGAATTGCTTGGACGAGTATTAAAAAGTAGTGAAGAATTGGAAAATGTGACTAAACAGGAAGCTCTTCAAATATTTATAAGTAGCTGCTTAGTGCTTTGGAAGCAATTTAGAGAATCTGTTCTAAGTTTTGCAAGCAAAATTAACGAGGAAATTCTCGCAAGTCAAAAAGAGGATTCCAACGAATCGTTAAAAGACTCTATGGATAAAGCATATAGTGATTTTTGTGATATATTAAAACTGTGCGTTCCTCTTGCGATGTCTAGCTTTATCTTTGAGTGTGTAGGGACGGAAAAGATGCGGTTGATTTTTAATGATTATTATAGCAAGCAATCATACTCTTCTCCCGAAAAGCTGCTGTTGTTAATGTTACTTTGCGATTTAAAAGTTCCTGGGTGGGCGGCAAAGTTGCAAGACTATATAAAAAATACAAGTAAAAAAGACTTTCTGTGGGTAATCTTCTTTAAATGCCAATATTGTTTGCAGTTTAACTATTTTGGTGCTGAGACACCTAAGATAATAGAGCCTATGGCTGAATGCTATATAAAAGTAAATAGTTTAAATAAGCTTGCCAAATCAAAAATTATCGGGGAATTGAGCCAAAAAACAAGATTATTAGACAATAAAAAAGAATAATCGAAAAAAGCCTGATTTTACAATTAGGCTTTTTTTTGATAAAAAATAACGCAAACCAAACCTTATCGGTTCAATTTACGTTATCTGTGGTGCACCAAGTGAATAGACCTTGAATAATGAACCGTAGTTGTTCAGATTCAAGGTCTTTTTATATGTATTAAGGCAGATATTTCCTGATAAAATATCATATTCAGGTACGCATTTCAAAATGGACACTTTTTTAGGGAAAATCAGAAAATCCTTTTGAGAACAAACTAACCCTTTCGTTTTCGAACCGTTACTGTTCAGTTCGCGGCTTGGAGTTTTCCTTATACGCTGAAGTACGTAACATCGCTCACCCAAACTTCATTAGGATGAGAAACGTGAAATTGTTGTTGCAATATATTTGCTTTTCGTTCCTGATGCTGTTTGTAAAGCGTTTTCGCGCAGGCACGAATAGAAAACATTCCGTTCTCGTGCATAATCTTCGCAACGGTGGATTCGGATATGGCGTACCCTCGGTCTTTCAAAATCGCATAAATTTTACTGCTTCCGAAAATTTCGTTGTAATCGTGAAATATCTGTTCGATAACAGGAAGCATTTCCGCCTTTCTGTTTGCGGCTTTCGTGTTTCCGTTTTTGTTGCGCAGTATGTGGTTGTAGTAACTTCCTTTTGCGACTTTAAGGGCTTCGCATAAGATATACGAAATTTTATATTTATATATAATGTTATCGGAAAAAGGGTAAATTATAATCGTTTATCGGCACAAAGCGAACGGGCGCACGACGGGCGTCCGCTAAAAAAACACCGAAAAAAATCTAAAAAAAATTTCATAAAAACAATTGACATATATTCCTAAATAGTATATAATATCATTAGTAAAAAGGAAAAGAGAAAAAAACAAGGCGGACGACAAATGAAAAGGAGCACCATTCAAAGAAAGTTAACGCTCGAAGCGGTCAACAGCCTTCATTGCCACGCCACGGTTGAAGAAGTATATGAAGAAGTGTCTAAAGAGCATCCGAGCGTCAGCCGCACTACGGTTTACAGAAATCTCAAAGACCTTTCGGATAGCGGAGAGATAAGAAAGATACACAACTCCGGCGGGGCGGACAGGTTCGACCATATAGTGGAAAAGCATTATCACGTCCGCTGCGACAAGTGCGGCAAACTGTTCGACGTGGATATGCCGTATATGGGCGAAATTCAGGAAAACGTACGCAATACGCACGGATTTATAATTAACGGATATGACCTTATGTTCCGCGGGGTATGCCCCGATTGTCAGGAAAAAGGGGCGGAAAAAGCGGACGAAAAATAAAAAATTTTATGGAGAATAAAAAATGGCTGATTGCAACTGCAAAGTAAACGAAAACGAATGCGCACCTAAGAAAAACAGATACGAAGGCACCAGGACCGAGAAAAATCTCGAAGCGGCGTTCGCCGGGGAGAGTCAGGCGAGAAACAAGTACACCTATTTTGCTTCGGTAGCGAAGAAAGAAGGTTACGAACAGATTTCGTCGCTTTTCCTTAAGACCGCCGAAAACGAGAAAGAGCACGCCAAAATGTGGTTCAAAGAATTAAACGGAATAGGCGACACCGCCGAAAATCTCTGCGCCGCCGCAGCGGGCGAAAATTACGAATGGACGGATATGTACGACGGATTTGCCAAAACCGCCGAAGAAGAAGGCTTCCACGACCTTGCCGCAAAATTCCGTCTCGTAGCGGCTATCGAAAAATCGCACGAAGAAAGATACCGCGCGCTGCTTAAAAACGTAAAAACGGCGGAAGTATTCGCAAAGAGCGAAGTTAAAGTGTGGGAATGCAGAAACTGCGGACATATAGTCGTCGGCAAGAAAGCGCCCGAAGTATGCCCAACCTGCAATCATCCTCAGAGTTACTTCGAAGTCCGCGCCGAAAATTATTGATGGGTGCCGATATGAATAACGATAACGTAAAATCCGTCGGCGTAGACGCAAGCGCGCTTTTCAATATAAGTTACGGCTTATACGTCGTTACCACCAACGACGGGGAAAAGGATAACGGCTGCATAGTCAATACGGTGGTTCAGATTACGGCGTCTCCGCTTAAAGTGGCGGTAACCGTAAACAAACAGAATTATACGTGCGAAACGATTGTTAAAACGGGCGTTCTGAACGTCAACTGTCTTACGGAAAGCGCACCCTTTTCCACTTTTGAAAGATTCGGTTTTAAAAGCGGCAGAACCGCCGACAAATTCGGCGGAGAAAATCTTAAACGCAGCGCGAACGGTTTAGTCGTGCTTTCGGAAAACGTCAATTCGTTTTTCTCTCTCGCGGTGGAAGAGAAAATCGATTCAGGCACGCATATCACGTTTATATGTTCGGTAGAAGAAGCGGCTAATCTTTCAAAAGGCGAAACAATGACCTATTCTTATTACCATAAAAACGTCAAACCCAAACCCGCACCCAAGGCGGCGAAGGGGTTTATATGCAAGATATGCGGATACGTTTACGAAGGCGAAACGCTGCCGCCCGACTTCGTATGCCCGTGGTGTAAACACGGCGCGGCGGATTTTGAACCGGTTACCTGAAACAATTGCGGAGCATATCCGCAGAAAAAATATTAAAGGAGTATATATATGAGAAGTATTACCAAACTCGATTTACAGTATGCACACCGTTTTTACGGATTTAAGGGTGAAGCGCAGTATCTTCACGGACACACGGGGACTCTTACCATAGAAGTGGAAGACTCCGTCAACGCGGGCGTCAATATGGTTTTCCCCTGCAACGAAATACAGAAGACCGCCTGGGACGTCCTTAAAAACTTCGACCACGCGCTCATTCTTCGCAAAGACGACCCGCTTCTTCCCGCGATTTTAGCGGTATACGAAAAACAGGGAATAAAGGACGGTGCGCCCACAAACGTTATGAAAGGACCTGCGTTCAGCACCGAACTCGCCACAGCGTATCCCGATTGCCGTCTCGTCGTTACCAAAGAAACGATGACGGTGGAAGGTATGATAAAAATCGTTTACGACCTTTTGAAAGACAAACTCAATATCGTAAAACTTACCTTTACCAGCGGCGTCAACGCGGCTTCGGAAGAATTTCCTTCGCGCCTGAGTTTAAGCCGTTGCCCGCTCTGCGGAATCACGCTCGACGAAAACGGCGTTTGCCCCAAATGCGGTTACAAAAAACCGTAAGTCGTGTGAAAACGGTTTAATATGACCTGTAAAAAGGTGGCGGAAGTCGGAAAATCCTACTTCCGCCGTTTTTTTCTTTTGCCGCAACCTTTCCGTTTTTTAAAATAAAGCAAATGAGACCGATATGGAAAAATCATTGGTTACTTTTTCGTTCGACACACTCTCAAAAATCGCCCGAAAAACGAGATTTTGTCGTACATACACAAAAAAGCAGGTTTTTCAACCTGCCTTTTTTATGTCTTGAATTTTGCAAATTCCGACCTTGCAAAATCGATAGAGATATGCGTGTATATAGATAGCGTTGTGTTAAGCGTTTTGTGTCCTACGAGATTTTGAGTTACGTTTATGTTTATTCCGCTTTCCGCGCATCGCGTAATAAACGTATGCCGTAAGTCGTGTAGTTTGTGGTTCGGGCAAACCTGTTTGAATAAGTGCGTCAGCGCGTCCGCGCTGTACGGGAAGACGAATTCTTCGTCGGAGTGTCGTTTCCGTTGTTCGGCCATACGAACGCTGCGGCTTATATTTTCCGGAAACCGCCATACCTCCCGAACTTAAGCCGGCGGTTGCAGATTTTAATCGCTTGTATCATATAACGGATAAAAGCGATCCGTTATACAAAATAATGGACAGCATTTCGGACGCCGAAAAAACTTTTTCCAACGACGAACCGGCAACGTATCTGCCTTCGGCTTTAATTCAGATTCTCTATCACCTGAAACACGCGTCTTCTACGGAAGAATCCGTAGGAGCGTCTAACGACACCGTAAATAAAATACTGTCGTATATAGACGAACATATAACCGAGCCGTTAAATGCAGAAATTATAGACGAAAAGCATTATGTAAGCAAATCGTGGCTTTCGCAGAATTTCAAAGAACATCTCGGTATGAGCCTGAAAAAATATATAAATCAAAAAAAGATGCTTTTGATCGAACAACTTATTCCGACGGGATTTTCCATAAGGCGTCTTACCGAAGAATATTCTTATAACAATTACACCACTTTTTTCAAGCAATATAAGCAATATGCAAAAAAATCGCCGAGCAGTAACAAAAACAAACCTAACGCCACAAAATAAAGCCATAAAAGCAGAACCCGATTCGATCTACAGTCGAATCGGGTTCTGCTTTTATTTCTTAATGCGAACATTTCTAAATATCGGGTCGAACTTCGGCAATATCGTTAAACCGTTTGTTTTCCAGAATCTGCTTTTCCGAAAGGTGGCAATGATAGTCGAAAATAGGCATATCTTTCGCGTAAGTTTCGTAAAGTTTTACCGCCGTTTCGTTTTTAAGAAGAAAATTATCCTTTAAATAACTCATAACGTTACTCCTTTTTTATAAAACGCAATTTCTCTTATATCTTCGCTTTTACACTTCGTGTCACCGTTGACTATGGAGATAATCGACTTATATAGGGCTTTTTCGTCCATGGAATACGCATTGAAGTCTATCCAGTTATTCTTTTTATCCGCTAAAAAATCGTTGCTCGAGATTTTGAAAGTCGGTACGAACGTCGAAAACGGAGTGCCTCTCCCCGTGGTGAAAAGCACGATCTGACATCCGCTTGCCGCGAGAGCCGTCGCCGCGATGAGGTCGTTCCCCGGGGCGTTCAACGTTGATACGCCTTGTTTTTTGACCTGTTCGCCGTAAGAAAGCACGTCCACGATTTTCGTACTTCCCGCCTTTTCAACGCAGCCGAGCGATTTTTCTTCCAACGTCGTTATGCCGCCTTTTTTGTTGCCGGGGCTGGGGTTTTCGTACACGGGAAAACCGTTATCCGTATAGAACTTTTTGAAGTTCACTATCATTTCGCGGTATTTCTCGTATACCTCGCGGCTTTCGCATTTATTCATCAAAAGTTGTTCGGCTCCGAACATTTCGGGTACTTCGGTAAGTATTGCCGAGCCGCCTTCTTCTATTATCCTGTCCGTGATTTTACCTACGAGCGGATTAGCCGTAAGTCCCGAAAACCCGTCGCTTCCGCCGCATTTAAGACCTATGCAAAGTTCGCTTACGGGTATATCTGCACGCTTTAATTTACTTGCTTTTTCGCAAAAACCTTTGAGTATTTCAAGTCCGTATTCTATTTCGTCGTCAACGTCCTGACAATCGAAATACGCTATATTGTCCCGGTTATACGGTTTAAGATATTCCTTTATTCCGTCAAGCCAGTTGTTCTCGCAGCCAAGCCCCACGAACAGCACGAAACTCGCGTTAGGGCTCAAAGCAACGCCGCATAAGAGTTTCTTTATATTCTCGTTATCTTCGCCGAGTTGAGAGCATCCGAACTGATGAGTAAGCGCGAAAAGTCCGTCTATAGTTCCTTTAACGAACGGTTTTGCCAGACTTTCGAGCCGACGGCATACGTCGTTTACGCAACCCACCGTAGGGATAATATATATCTCGTTTCTTATACCCGCTCTGCCGTGTTTGCGTTTGAACCCCTTGAAAGTCGCGCCCGTTTTTATTACCGTTTCGGGATAATTCGGCTTATACTCATACTCCACGCTTTCGTCTAAATGCGATTTTACGTTATGCGTATGCGCCCATTCGCCCTTCTTTATGTTTTCGGTCGCCTTGCCGATGATCTCGCCGTATTTTATAACGTACTCGCCGGCGGGAATATCCCGCAACGCGAACTTATGCCCCGCGGGAATTTTATCCGTTGCGGTAAGTCTTACCCCTACGTTATCCTTTTCGTTTATTACGATAAAGTCTTTCATAAAATATCCGTATCGCCGCTTCTTAACTTTTTGACTATCGTTTTAACCGCCGCGGCAAAGCCTTCGTATTTCGTCAGATCTTCGCCCCAGACCGTTTCGTCCTTCATAAATTCGATCACGCAACCGCCGTTTGCAAAATATGCAAGATACTTTTCGTCGTCTTTCGTTTCGATTATACGGCTCGGAAGTTTCGCGTAATATTTTCCGTCGTCGCCTTTCGTCGTGATTTTATACAACGCCATAAGGCACGCGAAACCCTTGGTTAAGTTCTCGGGGATCTTGCCGTACTTTTCGTAATAATCCTTAAACGACGGCAATACTCTCGCCTTCCATTTGGATATAGAGTTTAATGCAATGCTTGTAAGTTGATGGTTAAGATAAGGGTTCAAAAATCTCTCTTTTACGCTTTCGGCAAAAGCCGTCGTTGCCGCTATATCGTCGGAAACGAACGGTATGATTTCGTTCGTAAGCGTTTCGTCTATAAATTTATACAAAGCCTTATCCGTCATACAGTCGTAAACCGTAACTTTACCCTGCCACAAGCCTACGGGTACTAAATTCGTATGACTGCCGTTGAGCACTCTTACTTTACGCTTTTTATAATATTTAATATCGTTCGTTAAAACGACTTCGATATTATGCTTACCGTCTTTTATATACTTGCCTATTTCGCCCTTGTTTTCGACCGCCCAGAGCCCGAACGGTTCGCCGACGGAAACGAGTTCGTCTTTTTCTCCGACGAGTTTATACAGACGCTCTTTGGTTTCTTCGTCTTTCGGATAACCCGAAACTATGCGGTCAACGAGCGTATTGCAATAGTAGTTCTGCTCGTCGTTCCACTTTTTGAATTCTTCGGGAAGTTGCCAAAGGTCGATATACTTATCCACGCACTTTTTGAGTTCGTCGGCGTTGTTATCTATAAGTTCCACGGGCAGAATATACGCTCCGCCAAGACCCGCGTTAAACCTTTCAAACAAAAATTTCGTAAGTTTCGCGGGGTAAGTTATGTTCTCGAAACCGTCGAATTTATCTTCGGCGTTGAAACATATTCCCGCTTCCGTCGTGTTTGAAACGATTATCTTCAAATCCTTGTCTTTTGCGAGCGAAATATATTTCCCGTAATTCTCAAACGGAGAAACGACGGAGTTCAGAACGTCTATTTTATATACGTCCTCGACTTCTTTTCCGTCCTTAACGCCACGCAGAACAATGTGATATTTATTGTTCTGTTTTTCAAACTTTTCAAGCGAACCGAAAGGGATCGGTTTTACTATATCCACCGAATATTCGCCAACGCCCTCTTTACTAAGCGTATCGAAATACGCGTCGACGAACGTCCTTAAAAAGTTCCCCTCGCCGAATTGCAACACTTTAATCATTTCACTTTCTCCACAACGTATTCCACGACGTAATACCCGTCTTCGAGATTGACTCCGAACGGTTCGAGATCAATAATGAAATTATCGGCTTTAACCTTGAATTTCCGACTTATAACGGCGTTTCCGTCAATATCCCGTATCGTTACCGTAACGTCGTAAATTTCATTCTTTTCCGCGCCGCTTATCGCCGGAGCGACGATTACTTCGTTTCCGTAAATCACGTCTACGCTTTTGTTGAAGCAGATCGTCTTTTGAAACCCTTCCCTCAAAGCGTAAAAAGCGTGCTTTGCATATCCGTAAAAATCTATCGGAGGTTTAATATAACTCGCATCGTTTGCTCCGCCGTTCAGACTACACCACATAAGCCCGTCCGCGCCGAGATAACGCATATATTTGACCGTATTATACGCGCATAACGCCTGATATGCCTGACTTAATTTGTAATCGAGTTTGTCGTAAGCCGAACCGAACGCACGTTTTTCGTCTGCAAGTTCGTACGAATCGTTTTTAACGTAAGTTTTACACTCCGGCGTGGTATCGTCCTGTCTGCCGACGATTGCAAATTCCGATATTATATATGCGTGTTTTTTACTGGCAAAAAGCGCGTGTTGAGATTTCCACGCCTGTTTTCGGAATAAATCCCATTTATTGCCGTAACCGAGCAGAATTTCATAGTTATGCGCGCTTCTTACAACGCTTTCGTCCGTCCAGCCGAAAGAACTTTTTGCAGGACGAAAATCCTGATCTCTTTCGCCGTCGTCCTGATAATAAAAACCCGTATTACCGTAAAGTCCGCCGCCGTAATATAAATGAGAACACGGACATATAAGTCGCGTATCGTCCGTTTTTTTAACTTTCGTAACAAATTCGTCGAACATTTTATCAAGTCGCGCCCGCGAAGAATGAAATTCGTTGCTGCCTTCCCACATGATTATGCTCGGATGATTTATTACTTCTTTCATTTGCTCTGCGTACGTTTCCCCCGCGAGCCAGCCGTTTTTAGTATCGACGGTTTCGGCGGAATCGATAAGTCTGGTCGTCCAGATATTCATCAATCCCATACGATCGCAAACGATTGCGAATCTCGGATCGTTATTTCCGTACCCCAAGAAATGAAATCTCGCGACGTTGCCGTTCATAGCCTTGGTCATTGCCGCCTGCGCGACGATTTCTTCCGTAGTCGGGCAAATATGACTTAATACGATATTTTCGTAAGGCGGCAAAAATTGCATCCACAACGCGCCGCTTAAAAGCACTCTATCGCCGTTTAACAGAATTTCGCCGTTTTTTTGTTCTATCGTTCTGAATCCCGTTTCAACGATTTCGTCGTCGACGGGGGCGTTATCGCGTAACAATTCTACTCTGACCGTATATAGTTGAGGATTTTCGCACGTCCACGATTTTGCCGAAATTTCGAATTCTTTTTCAAAGTCGCTTTCCGCCACGCCTTCGAAAACGCATATTTCGCTACCCGTCGCAGATTCGGCGAGATATATTTTCGTCGTCAGACTTTCGGGGCGGTCTACTTCAAAGGAAATCTTAGCCGTTACGGTTTTATCGGATACGGATAAAGTCTTTACCACGATATCGCTTACGCATACGTCGGATAAAAAATCGATATATACGTCCCGCAAAAGCCACGCTATATACGGGTCTTTGTTTCTGTGCCACGAGTAATTGATTTCCGGGGCTCTGGGAAAAACCAATATCTTCAACTCGTTTTCGCCGCTTTTCAAAAATTGCGTTATATCTTTCTCTTTTGCGGTAAAATTTTCGACGGCGAAAGCCTTTACTCCGTTTACGTATACTTCGCCGCACGGATCAATCGATCCGATATGCAATACGGCTTTCCCTCCGCCGTACGTAAAATTTCCGACGAACTCTACGGCTTCGTCTTTATGTTTTTCGCCGCCGATCTTAAACGGCAGTTTAACCGAGGATAAATCGGTTACGGGCGATTTCGCTGGGGTCGCCTTTACAAAAAAATCGGTGATCGTTTTACCTTCCGCAACAAGTTCTTCCGGAATAAACTCCCATTCGCACACGGGATGCATTCCGCCCGATATAAACAGCGTATCGGGGCACTCGTTATTCGTAAGTCGGTAAGCGCCCGCATCGCGCCCGTTGAATATAACGCGGTAATCTTCTCCTTCGAAAATTATATTGATTTCGTTTTTTTCATCGAACGAAAAATCGCCGATTTTATAATCTGCGTGGTGATACGGGTCGGGTTTACCTACCCTTGCGTAAACCTCTCCGTTTCGATAAATCTGTAATTTAACGATTTCGGTTACGCCTTTTCTCAGTTCGATTATTCTGCCCGTATCCGTAGTCAAAGGTTTCTTTTTATCGGCGAACTTCTCTTCATCCATATACTTTTCCGGCAGTACGAAACAAAACCTGAACGACACGAATTTCTCCGCGTCGAATTCGTATTTGGCGCACGGTACGGGCGGAATTATATCGTCGGGAAATTTAATCGCCCCGTTACGTACGTTCGTTCCGCAATAAAACTGCCATCCGACGAATTCGGCGTACTGCCGATAAACTTTTGCGTTCATCTCATCGAATTTAAGTCGGTTTCTGATTTTCGGCGCAACGTCGTAATTTATAAGTTCCGTAAGCCGACGAATCTCTTCGTCGCCGACGACTTTTTCGGACCCGCTTTTCATACCGTTTTTTCCGTCAAGGAAAGTCGAATAGGCGCGTAAAAATTCTATACGCTCGTCTTCCGAAAGGCACTCTGCGGTCGAAGACGAAAAATCTCCGTAATTACCTTTGTAGTTTTTATCCGTCTTGATAAAATCGTAAAATTTACTTTTCATATTAACGTTCCAGATACGTCGGGGAATATCCCCCGATCAATTAAAATCGAATACGCGCGTTAAAAGCGGTTGCGCTCCCGTCTTTTCGTCCGGCGGCATATACATAACGTCTTTCATATATTCGTTCCACCGTTTGACGACTGCGCTTTCGGATTGAATTTTTGCCGCGTATTCTATGCCTTTCTCGCATTCGTAATAGCCGAATACGTCTGAACCGTCAATCCATATCGAGTAATTCTTTATACCCGCGTCATTAAGAACTTGCAGCATTTCATTCCATATTTCATTATGCCTTTTTATATACTCTTTCTTTTTGCCGTCGTAAAGTTTCGCTCTCCACGCGTATTTTTCCATATATAATCTCCTAATCTCCGTATTATTCTTGTCCGGCGTTCCTACAATATTATTTCCGCGACCCGACGATTGCCGTCCTCTGTAGTATCGTAACTGATCCGTTTGCCGTCTTTACTCCATCTTGCGTGTAAATCACATCTTATATCAATATCGTTTACCGGCGAAGAATATACTTTAATAAGTTCTTTCGATTTTTTATCGGTAAAGTCGTAATAGTATATCGAACGCATATCGTTATAGGGATAACCGTCGCCTATAAAACTTTTTCTGTCGGGCGAATAATTACAATGTATGTCGTTATGATCGCAAAGCGGATCGTTCAATCGACGGCGTTCACCCGTTGTGACGTTAAAAAAGTATATTCCCCATTCCGGTAAACCGGAATAAATCATCAGATTGTCGTCGTCTTTCCATGAATAATGCGAATTAACTTCGAATTTTGTCAACTGCGTTATATTCCCTGCCATATCGATAACGGCAAGAACGGTAGCCCACATTTTGCCGCCATCCGGGAAATTGCGCAACAGAAAAACGCATTTAGTTCCCGACGGATTAAACGTTATATGATTGACTACGAGTTTTTTGTCGGTAAAAGGTTTTTCTTCAAACGCCTTTTTCATTACGGAATAAGAAGCAAGCAATTTTTTTTCTTTCGTTCTTAAATCCACGAGAAAAATCCCGTCGTCGTCTGGCGCGTTTACGTTTGCAAACGGATCGGGAATATTGCAATACCCGTATCCCCTGCGGAAATCGTATATGCGGCTGAAATTTACAGACACAGCCTTACCGGACTTAAAATTTATCGTAGCAAACGGACAATCGTATCCGTCGATTTCTTTTCCGTCGATACCCACGACGCGCGATACGTAGCCATTACCGTCAAAATCGTTGAATATAACGGATTTGCCGCTTTCATACCATTGCATCATCGAACCTTGTTGAAAATTCCACGACGTCGTCTCGGATATTTTGAAAAAAGTCCCGTCTTTGACGTAACCGAGTTCGGCAATATCCTCAGCCGTCGGCTCGCGATCAAGAAACTTAACTCTGTGAACGAGGTGCTTTTCGTTCGTTTCGTCGTAAGGTTGTAAATCGTAATATCCGAAAAAATATTGAAATTTATCTTCGGGAGTTATAAAACGTTTTTGCATTATTTCTTATTCTTCGCTAAAATAAACCCCGGCGGGCAGAATCGTTTCGACGCCGTCGCGGTCGACTTTTATTTTTATCAAACCTTCGGGCGAAGGTATTTCTGCCCGAATGTAATCCAATCCGCAAAGATCGGGCTTTATCGAAATTTTCTTAAATCCCGCTTCGTCGATTTTCAGACCGAGCAATTCTTCGTAGACGAACGGAAGGATTCCGCTTGCCCAACCGTGGCATAAACTGTGTCTGAAACCTTTATAACAATAATTTCCGAAATCGCCGTGCAGATCCTTTTCGCCGTCTTTCGGCAACTCGTCGATCCGACCGCTTCCCTCGAGCCATTCCACGTTAAAATCTTCCCAAAACGACGTCGCTCCGCGGTCGAGCATTCCGCCGTAGTATTCTTTTGCGAAATTTACCGCTTTTTTACTGCCGCCGACCGAAAGCGCTTTCAGTATAAAATACGCCGTAAACGTAGAAAATCCGCGCGCCCCGCCGTTTTCGATTTCGGATATTTTATCCGACGAACGGTTTCCGCACAAAACCTGTAACGCCGCGACCTGTTTGGTAACCGTGTCTGCGTAAACGTATCTGTTTAACTTTCTTAAAAGCGAACGCGTAACTTCGCCGTCTGCCGCTTTGCCGAACGTTTTGATAAAGGTTTCGGCGGCGTAATAAATAAGCAACGCCGTACCGGTAACGGAGTCTTCCGTTCCTTCGCTTTGCCAATCGAAAAAGAATTCGTGCATTCCGTGTTTTTTACGGGAAAGACTAAAATCTATAACGCCGTCTTCCGATACGCATTTATCGAATTCCCGTAAAACGTCCGTTGCTTTACCGACGTATTTTGCCCCGTATTCCGTATCGCCCGTAAAACGAAGATACTCGCAAAAATTGAGAATCCACCAGGCGTCGTACGACGGAATAAGATTCATCCATATATCTTCGGGGGTTCCCTCGATCAGCAGATCGAGCGAATTGCGTATATGTTCGGTTTCTCCGAAAGTATAGAATACCGTCTTTATTTCGGAGTATAAATCTCCCGACCACACGAGCCGATCCCGCTTGATACCGTCAAGCAAAAAGCCGTCCTGCATGTTGAGAGTACAAGTATAAACGGCCGTTTCGATAATTTTATTAAGTCTTTCGTCGCTCGTTTTTATAAAGCCCTTGCGATCGCAGCAAGGCAGACTGCATACGCCTATAACGTTTTTGAAAGCAATCTCGGCGTCGTTGCCGAGCAGTACGATACGAAGAAAACGAAACCCCGTATTGCCGAATTCCAACGCCGAAAGATTTGAAATCAACGCATCGAAATCACGCGGCGAATGATGATTCGTCGCGTTTTTATACCCTATATCGGACATTGCTTCCGATACCGACTCGCCGAAAACGAGTCTTACCTTGGCGGTCAGACCTTTTACCACCGAAGTTACCAGTCTTACTCCGCCGCAAAGTTCTTTACCGAAATCTATCAATATCCACGACTTTACGTCGCTTCCGTTTTTAAGGGAAACCGTATCCGACGTGTCGAAAGACGCCGTTATAGCGCGATTTTTCAATAAATTCGACTCGCCGCTTACGTTGCCGCCGATTGCCAGAATTTTTGCCGGATATACGAATACGATATTTCTGTTCATTTTTAACCTATTGCAATTCGTCGATGCCGACGATCCTTTTTTCTTTTTTGGAACGTTCGGCAGCGAACACGCAAAGATGTCCGTTTACGGAATCTTCGAGCGAAGTAATCGATATGGAACTTCTGTCGCCGTTAAGATACGCTATAAGATCTCTCATTATCGCAAAATCGCCGCCGTTGTGTCCGCCGAATTTTACGTTGTTTACGACTTCCGAATTTACGTCTACGGTTTCGGTAACCCCGTAAAATTTTGCGGGATCGGCGTCGTATTTTCTTAAAGTGATTACGCCTTCTTCGAGTTTACCTTCGATTTCGCCTTTATTGCCTACGATATGAATATATCTGTCCGGCTTCGTCGCCCCGCCGACGAGGGTAAACGACGCCTGAGAACCGTTTCTGAACGCAACTATAACGTTTTGACGATCGACGATGTTTCCACCCGCGATGTACGCGCATCTGCCGTAGTTGTCGCGTTTTAGGAACTCTTCTTTTTCGTCGCGGGTTATTTCGTCAAGGGGCGTATTCAATCTGTCCCATACGAGAAACGGCATTACGTCGAGGTCGAGATATTCGTGCTGAGCCGAATATCTGCAGGTCTTATCGTATTTACATTCGTAACAGAATTCCGACGCGTCTTTCGGCATATTTTCTTTTACGAATTCGTGTCTGCCGCCTATGCTCGAAACGTAATCGGGCGAAGAAACGTTGTTAAGCCAGCACATAATATCGAGATCGTGGCAACATTTGGCGAGCAAAAAACTCGAACCGCATTTTTCTTCGCTGTTCCATTTGCCGCGGACGTACGAAGCGAGATAATGCTGACGACAAACGTGCTCGTTCATTTCCATAGTCATAATTTCGCCTATTACGCCGGAGTTTATAAGTTCTTTGATCTTTTTGTAAAACGGCGCGTAACGCAGCACGTGACAAACGAATATGCGCGAGCCTTTTTCTTCGGCGACACGTTTAATATCGAGCAATTCTTTTTCGTTTGCGACAATCGGCTTTTCGAGAAGAATATCGTATCCTTCGCGCAATATTTCCATCGTCGTCGCATAGTGATACTGATCCATCGTCGCGTTTACGACGAAGTCGCATTTAATTCCGCTTTTTACGAATTCGCTGAAATCCGCGAACAATCTGTCGTCCGGCAATCCGAATTTTTCTTTTGCTTCGCATAATTTGAATTCGTTCGGATCGACGACTGCGGCTATGCCGAATTCGTCGGGACATTCAAGCGCGTAATCCGCATAAACCTGTCCTCTGTTACCGTAACCGACTATCGTCGCGTAAAGTTTTCTTTTTACCATAATAATATATCAAAACTCCGTATTTATCAAGTGTTTATAGTTTCATTCCAGCGGCAAATTCGCCGCCTTTGAAATACTTCATACTTATTGCCGACGTACATACGAGCGGTATGCACGATATTACGTACATCGCATACATTGCGCCTTTGGCGTCATCGCTCGAAAAAGTACCCTGTAAACTCAACATTTTAGGCATCATAGTCATTTTAGTATCGAGAATCAGGCTCGGCCACAAATAGTCGTTGTAATACGAGCCGAACACTCCGACGAAATGAAAAAGAATGATCGCTATCGAAAGCGGAACGGCTATATGAAGATAGATATGAAAATCGTTCGCGCCCTCTATCTGCGCGCTTTCGTATATCGACCTCGGTTGCTGACCGAAAAATGTTCGGAACAAAAACAACGCGCCGACTTGTCCGCCCGCGAAATTCGGCAACAGGTAACCTATATACGTATCGCCGAGATGAAGAGTGTTCATCACGAAAGGTACGAGTATGGGCATACCCATTATCGACGGCAACAGCATTACCGCCATAAACACCATAAAGAAGAAATCTTTACCGTAAAAATCTTTATATGCAAATATATAAGCGAGTATAGACCCGAGCAGACAATTTACGAACGCGCCGATTAAAGCAAGAACAATACTGCTTAAAAACGACGTTTTTACGCCGCTCCACGCCTTTGTAAAGTTATACGAAACGTTTCCGCCTATCGTTTTCGCTTTAGGCAGCGAAAATACGTTCGCTATTATTTCGGAATTGGATTTAAGCGAATTTATAACCGTAACGAAAAGCGACATAAACGAAAACACCGTAGCCACGATTACGAAAACGCTTATAAATATCTGAAAATCGAGTCTGTAACACGCTTTTTTTATCTTCGTCTTCATCTTAATCTTCGAGGCTCCTTTTTTGCTTTCTCAGGTTCAGGAACGTAGCGAAAAACAACAATACGAAAATTACCGTAGCGTACGCGGAAGCCAGCCCGTAATTGTGGCTAAGCATATTCTGATACATTATTACGATAGGCGTAGAGGTTCCGTGATAACCGCTCGTCGTGGTAAATACCCTTGCGAAATTCTGCAAAGAGTGGATAAACGACATTATGAATATATATTTGAGTTGCGGAACGATAAGCGGAATATCGATATAAAAAAGTCTTTTCCATATTCCTATTCCTTCGAGTTCGGCAGCCTCGTAATAACTCGACGGTATATTCATCATCCCGCCGTAGAAAATAAGATACCCGCCGACGAAAGGAAACCCCATTAAAAGAACCGACCATTTCGCGTAAGCGGTGCTTCCCAAAAAGTCTATCGGTTTTCCGCCTAACGACTTAATGATGAAATTCAACGCTCCGTATTCGGTATCGTAAATACCCGTTTTCCATATAAGCATACCAGCCACGGACGGAACGACGCCCGTAATAAACAACAACGTCCTTACGGCGTTTGACAATTTTTCCAATTTCATTACCGAAAGGAAAAACGCAAACAGGAGCGGCGGACCGATTGCCACGAGCAGGTCAAACGCGAGAAACAGCGCCATATTACCGAACGCCTCGCCGGACTTCGCCGAAGAGAACACTTCTTTGTAGTTGGCGAAATTATTCCATATCATCGACGGATTTTCGAGCGTATAATCGTAAAACGACAGCCTTATCGACGCTATCGCCTCGTAATAACAGAATATTACCAGAAGTATAAGCGACGGAAGCATGGCAAGATATATAAACTTTTGCCTGAATATTTTTTTTACGATCTTTACCGCCTGCTCTTGCTTATGCCCGACGACTATAACCGTAAGAATTATAACGACTGTCAATGCGACGAGCCCGACGCATATACCCGTCGTTAAAAGTCCTTTGAAGGTCTTTTCGGTAAGTTTGCGCGATATATCCGTAAAGCCGAGAATATTTCTTCCCGACGCGCCGGTTTCGTATTTATCCGTATACAGATAATACAGGTCGTTTGCCGATTTACCTTGCGCTATTTTGGATATATCGAATTTTACAGATGCGGTCAGTTCTGTTTTTCCGGTTTTAAGATCCGCGCGCGTAACGTCCTTTGAACTCTCGTGCAGAATATACGCTTTTTTCGTGCGTTTATCGTAAAATACGGACTTATGCGCTGCCGGCGTGGATTGGAGATACGCTCCGCGCACGCGGCTACATTCCATCGTTTCGCCGACTTCGAGATAATTTATTTCGGACACGTCGAAAGTATGGATATATTCGTCCTGAGCAACGACGAAAAATTTTCCGGATTCTTCGACGAACGCCCCTCCGCGGGATGAAACGCCGTCCAGATTAAAATAAAAGTACTTGCTCGTATCGATATTATCTACGAGATACGACCTTCCCTTGCTTTCGTCGTAGATTTCGGTTGAAAAGTCAAAGGATATTCTCAAAAAACCGCCGTCGTACAAGACGTAGAGATATTCGCCGTCGGAATCCATACAATCTACCCCGACAGCCATTTTTATCGCTTCGAGTTTAATTTTATCGTAGTCGTCCTGCGAACACTTGTAAAGTTTCGTACCGAGCGTCGGCGCAGACAAATCGTTTACGGAAAACCTCGTAAGAGAGGCTATCTGCTGACCCGAACAAAGAGCGAAAAGGTAGCCGCCGCGTTCAAGAAAATTCACGCTGTCGGCGTCGCCCGTAAAAATCACGGCGTCTTCTATAATGAAATTTTCGCCGTTTTCGGTCGCCTTAAAAAGCCACGTGGACGATTCGCCGTCGATTACGGAGATCAGCCCCCAATAATTGTCGCTGTCGGCGTCTTTGTAAAATTTACGCAGAATTCCTTTTCCGAAACCGACCCTTTCGCCGACCGCCGAAACGATATTATAGACTTTTTCGACCTTTCTTTTTTCGTTCATTACGGCGACGGTTCCGTCGGAAGCGGCGTACAACAACCCGCCGTTTTCGAAAGCGATCACTTCGACGACGTTTCCGCCTTTCGTTTTTATTATTTTATCCCGCGGCAGGCAAATAACCGACGCGACAATCATACAGATTGCCGCGACGAGAATACCTACGGAAATAAACAACGCGGGTTTTGATTTCCCTTTACGAATTTTCTTCGGCGCGGGATTTCCGATTTGTTCTTCCAATCTTAATTTCCTCCGTATTGAGTGCCGTTACCCGGGTATTTGTAACAATTTACGTTCCACTTCTGCGCCGTTGCGTATTCGTTCCAACCTTTGAGAAGCGCACTCGCCCAGCGCGTCGAAAACGTATTCGTATTTATCGCGTCGCCGCCCGTACCCGCAAGATAGTTCATATACAGTTCGTTTCTCGTATCGGGTAAAGTCTTGTTGCCGCCGAGATTGAGAATCATATTACGGACGAATTCGTTGTTATCCGCAAGACCGGTGAACGAAATTTTATCCGTAGCGAAGAACGCTTTCCAGTTTTCGGGTATCTTTACGAGGTTGTTTTTAACGAGAGTCAAGCCCTTGGGGGTAACCGAGGTTTTACTCAACGCGTCGTAGTAAATCGTCTGACCGTAAGGGGACATCACGAATTTCATGAAGTCGAGATTGAGCGCATCCTGCGCGGAATCGTGGTCTATTATCGACAGATAACCGCCGTTGCCGCCGACGTCCCTCGTAACGGTATTTTGGGGTACGAAGTTGCCCTCGCTTACCATTTGGGGATAATCGAAAAAGTCGATTTTGAAGTTGCTCGTTTCGCTGCTGAGAAAACCGAGCCCGGAACCGGAATAATCGAGAATTATCTGCGGATCGCTTTTACCGTTGGTCTGCGTCTGGAATCTGTTACGCATTTCTTCCATAGTCGTCTGTTTCGCGCCGGCGGGAAGATACGATTTCATCTTGTCGAACTGACCGATAAATTCTTTGAACTTCGCGCTCTTCGGTCCTATATACTTTTCGGACGACTCGTCGAGTACTTTATTGAAAAGCCACGTGTAATCTATCGCGTAATTAATATCGTTTTCGGGATTTTCGGAAGTCGGATCGTAAACGTAATTTTTATTCTTCATTATCCCTTCGTATTCGTTTCTGAAATAGTAATCGCCGTACACCCTTAACAGCCACGAGAACGTATACTCGCCTATGCTGTCTTTCGTAAGAGATATTCCGAGCGGATTGGAATACCCTGCCTTCTGCATACAATCGCAAAGGTTTATAAGATCGTCCCACGTAACGGGGTTGCCCGCTTCGCCGTTTTTGTTGGTATACCCCTGTTCGCCGGCAGCCCGCAAAGCGACCGTGTTTACGAACCACGCGGTAAGAAGGCTTTCGGAATTCATTATATAAGTGCTGGTGTTGGTACCGGTCTTATCGGTAATATACGCGTCTTCTTCGATTACGTTACTCCACGTTTTATTGCCCGCGTAAGCGTTTCTGCCGTTTACGTAAGTATACATATTTATACAGTACTTATTGATAAGGCTCGAAACTATGTTACCCTGAACTATATCCCAGTCGGTATTTTTATTCGTTATCTGGTAAGTAAGCGCGTCTTTATAAGTCGCCGAAGAATAGTTGTCTTCGTATAACTTGACGGCAACGGCTCCGCTATGCAGACGCTCGTATTCTTTTGCCAGGGCTCTCCAACCGGGTTGAAGCCCGTTGAAAACTATTACGACGTCTATTTTGCCTTCGCGTTGCGTTATTTTTTCTTTAACGGGATAATAAGCCGGGTTGAAATCGCTTCCGAGATCGAGCGGGTCGACCCGAATCGTATCGGTCGGTTCTTCGCCGCCGGGAGAAACCGAGGTTTTGCCTTTACAGCCGACGGTAGCCGTAAGCATTATCGCTGCCGTCAATGCGGATATAATAGATAATTTTCGTCTGGAATCTTTTTTCATGAAAAATCTCCTTTACAAGTAATGTTTCGGGTAATCATTCGGTAACTACCCTGAACGTTCTGCCCGCGGCGTTCTGGGTAAAGACGAACGTATAAGTAAGTTTTTCGTTCTCGCAAAGAACGCCGTAACCGTCGTAACCGAGTTCCGTAGCGTAATTATAAGGCACCCATTCGCCGTTTACTTTTTCGTAAATTTTCGGTCTTGTAAGCGTATCGTATCCCTGAACTTTGACCGCGTAATTTACTTCGGCGGAATTTCCGTAAGTTCCGCCCGTAAGGGTAAACTCCGCAACCCCGTTCTGCGCCGCCACGGTAGGTATCCAGGTATCGGCGGTTACCGTTCCGACCGCCGCCGTAACGGTAAGCGCGTTTTTGACGCTGTCGTTATAAACCTTAATTACGTTTTCGCAAGTTTCCTGCCCGACCAATCCGTACGGCAACAAAATCACGTCTACGCTGATTTTATCGCCTTTTTTGAAAGATACCGATTCGTCGAGAGTAAGACTGCCGTAATTGAGATCGCCGAACGTCGGGTTTGATCTGAAATCGTTGAGGAACGCAAGTCCCACGTCGGTTTCTTTTCCGCCGACGGTTATCGAATAATCTTTTACGATACATCCGAAGTTACCGGTTTCGTCCTTGAGTGCGGACGGCAAACCGTAATAGGTAAAATACGATCCTTCTTTATTGAGTTTATAAATTTCGATATTACCCTTCTTCGTCGGATTGATAAGTTCCGTGTGATTGCCGTTTTCGTCGAGGTACGCCGAATTTTTATACGTGCCTTTTCTTCCGTCGAAACCTATTATGCTGAACGCTTCGTTATCGACAAACGTATCTTCGAGGAAGGTAAACTCTATCGTGTAATAGGTTCGCGATTCGTCTTTCTGCGGCATCTCGACGTGTCGCATCGAATATTCGTAACTTCCGTCCGCCGACGTATACGAATAGGTAAGATCGGCGTAAGTAAGACCGGAATACGCTATGTCGGAACCGTTATAGTTGCCCATAGACAAGCCGTAGTTATCGGTTGGAGCGCAAAGCGTGCCGACCGAGTTATATTGCGGATCGCCCGTCTGCGTTTCGTCGTTTGCCCAGAAGTTACCGCTGCAACCTCTGAAATCGGGCAAGACCCAGGCAACCCCGAACCCGCCTTTCGCCCCCGCCGAATAATACGGCGCGATACAGTTGGTTTCGGTTACCCCGGTAGACAAATGGTAATAAGATATGAAGTATTCTATCGACGAAAGTTGTTTAAGGTCGTAATTACCCCACTTCTGATAAGCGTTTACTACGGTAAATTCGTATTCTTCACCCGATTTTATGCAAAGCGGCAATATCGTTTCGCCGTATTTCGCGTCCGAAGGATTGTATATCGGCTCTTCTTTTTCATGCCCGAAATTTTTACCGACCTGCAACGGTACGGGCAAAAGATTTCCGTTTTTATCGGCGATTGCCGCACCCTCTAACGGGAAAACCGTTTTAACCGAAAGATACGCGACTCTGTCGTCGTTCGCGCCGCTTACCTTAACGCTTTCGAAATATTTCTTTTGCGGTTGTTTATAGTAAGATTCGTTAAAGCCCTGCCCGTCGATTACGAATTCGTACGCGCCGGTAAGGCGGTTATAGCCGACGAATCTCGCTCCGTCTTTCGCCTCGACGGAAATATTATCTTCCGTCAACAATTCCGTTTCTTCGGTATACGCTTTTCTCAGCCCCGCGAAAGAATGCGTTTCGTCCGTGTAAAGCCTGTTGGCAAAAGTTTCTTCGCCCATTGCGGATATGCCGTTCAGCGGAAGATATTGCCTTATAACGTAGTTTTTCGCGTTTACCGACACCGAAACTTTCGTACCCTGACCGACGGTTATTATACCGACGATTCCCGCCTTTGCGATATTCAGACCTATATATCCGAGATTATCGAAAGTATAGGTGCCTTCTTTCAATTCGGTTACGATTTCGTCGCCGTCGCAAAGTTCGATACCCGAAACGCGCGATTTTTTAACCTTTATCTCGTATCCGAATTCGGTAAGATAATTCGTTTTATCGTCGGCGATAATCCGGTATTGCTGTTGAGTGCGATCGGAATAGGTATGGTACGCTTTTTCGAGATGAAGCGGCACGGCGTCGTCGAAACCCATATCGCGGACGTAAGTCGAATAATAGTAATAACCGAGTTTGGTCGTGTTTACTCTCGCGTCGGTCGGTCCGTCGCTGCCGTAATAATATTCGTCGCCGTATACGACGTAAGAATCCATAGTGTTATACAGATATTCTTCGCCCTGCTTATTACGAAAACTCGAAACGAATTTTTTACCCGAGAGTTCGTGATATAAATCCGTATTTCGATTTGACACGACGTAAGTCGTTCTGTCGTTGTCGACGTAATACGCCTGTACTCCGTTTGCATATTGATTTGATTTCGTAACCGTTTCGGATAAAGCCGTCTGCCCCGCGAGGTCGACGACCTTTTTTTCGGTCTTTACGCCCGGCGTCGGGCCGGGGTTCGGTTTTTCGGAAGAATTACCGCACCCCGCCGCGCATGACGTTAAAATCAAAGACAAAAACAACGCAATGCCTTTTTTCATTTATTTAAGTTACTCCTATTCTTTTATGATTTTGACGTAATCTATCGCTATCGAAGAGTTTTCGACGGAAGCGTTCACGCCGACTATATCGATGCGGAAACCGTTAATTACGTTAAATACGAGATTTTTAGCCGTATTCCCGTTGGCATAAGACAGGTCGTAAGTCATTATTACGTATTCGCCGTCGTTTACCACGCTGTAACCGTAAGACGCGTCTACGCCGCGATACCTGAATCCTCCTTTGTCCGCGTCGTAATCGGTGCCCGTTGCCACGTTGCCGTCAAGCGTATAATTTCCGAACAAATACAGGTCGAGCCTGTAAACGCCGTTTTGCTTCGCCCTGATCTCAACGCGGTTCGCGCCTTCGACGGCAAGATTAAGCCCTTTCTGATGAATGAGTTTGTTTAAGTCCGCGCCGAGCAGCGTCAGCGTGCCGTCGGCGTTCAACGTCTTCGTCGCATTGCCGCCCGTAAACTTACTCATCATTACGCCGTTGAAGTAGACGTAATCGGAAAGTTTTACGTAAACGTTCGTGTCTTGCGTGATAGCGGTGTTCGCTATATCGAATACCTGCGTAAACGCAGCGTCCGTATAATATCCGGCTATCTGTCTGCCGAGCGCGCCTTCTTCGTCTTTCAGCGCGATTGCCTTTTCGCCTTCTTTGACCGTAGCGGTCTTTTTAACCGCCCCGTTAACGTAATAGTTGACGTTATACGAACTGTCTATCTTTATAGATTTTATATAGTCTATGGTTATCTTTGACTCCGTTCCGGAAGCAATATTTATTCTCAATCCGTTGATAACTCTGAAAGCAAAGTCGGATTTCGTTGCGTTTTTCGAAATGTAGGCAAGATCAAACGTCATTACCACGTAACCGTCGCTATCGGCAGCGGTACAACTCCATCCTTCGAATCCTTCGGCATTACGACCGCGATAATACGGGGTTCCGTAATCCGTACTCGTTTTCGCTACGCCGTCCTGCGTATATTCGCCGAATAAATACAGCCCGATAAATCCACCGTGTAAATCGGTTTTTATTTTTATCTCTAATCCGTTGGTGTCGTTCATAGCCAGATTCAGGTCTTTTTTGTGTACGTACGAACCGTTTACCCCCGTCACGGTAAGAGTCCCGTCGCCGTTCAACGTCTTCGTCGCATTTGCGTCCGCAAATTTATTGAGCATCGCGCCGTTGAAGTAGACGTAATCGGAAAGTTTTACGTAAACGACGGTATCCTTTAATATTTCGGCTTCCGTATCGAATTCGGTTCCGAATCCTTCGTCGGAATAATAACCTACTATCTTTCTGCCGAGCGCGCCTTCTTCGTCTTTAAGCGCGGGAACGTTCTCTCTTGCGTTGACGGAAACGGTTACGTCTAAATCGTCGCCGATAAATTGTACGTCATACTTTCTTACGGAAGGCATATAAACGGCGTAAAACGTCGTATCGCCCGTTATTTTAAGTTCGTCGACCTTCTCGCCGCCGTCGGTCAAAGCCCAGCCGGCGAAAGCGAAAACCGTATCTACGGTAGATTCTTTCGCGGGGGTTTGCGTCGGCGCGACGGCAACGCCGTTATAGTCTACGTCGTTTTCCGAAAGTTTTTCGGCTCCGTTCATAAACGTAACCTTGTACTGTCTTGTCGACGACGTATACACCGCGTAAAAAGTAGTATCGGCTTTAATCGTAAAGTCCATTACCGTTTCGCCGTTTTCGGTTAAAGACCAGCCTGCGAAAGTATAGACTTCGCCTACCGTCGACTCTTTCGTCGGATCTGCGGGTTTTACCGCTTCTTTATTCGCTTCAACCGTCTGTTCGCTTATCTGCGTTTCGCCGTCCATAAATATAACGGCGTATTTTTTTGCGGCTTCCGTCTTTTTGCAGCCTGCGAACGCAAACGCCGTGACCGCGCAAAACAGAGCGCAAAGCAATACGCAGATCAACGTTTTTTTGTTACTTTGTTTCATTTGGATTTTCTCTCCTTATAATATATTTGAACGCCTTTCGGACGATCATTATCTTTTTATGATTTTAACGTAATCTATCATGATCGACGAATCGGTTATACTTTCGTTTACGCCCGTTACGTCTATTCGGAAACCGTTAATTACGTTAAATACGAGATTTTTAGCCGTATTCCCGTTGGCATAAGACAGGTCGTAAGTCATTATTACGTATTCGCCGTCGTTTACCACGCTGTAACCGTAAGACGCGTCTACGCCGCGATACCTGAATCCTCCTTTGTCCGCGTCGTAATCGGTGCCCGTTGCCACGTTGCCGTCAAGCGTATAATTTCCGAACAAATACAGGTCGAGCCTGTAAACGCCGTTTTGCTTCGCCCTGATTTCAACGCGATTCGCGCCCTCGACGGAAAGGTTAAGTCCTTTTTGGTGAATAAACTTATCCTTATCCGCGCCGAGCAGCGTCAGCGTGCCGTCGGCGTTCAAAGTCTTCGTCGCAGCGCCGCCCGTAAATCCGTTTTTAAGCATTTCTCCGTTAAAATACGCATAATCCGAAAGTCTGACGTATACGTTCGTATCGGCGGAAAGCGTTTTCGTAAAGTCGAAAGCGTTTGTCAACGCCGCGTCGGTATAATACCCCGCGATTTGCCTTCCGAAAGCGACCTCTTCGTCTTTCAATTTCGGCACGTACGAACCGACGTTTACTTTTTCGGTATGCTTAACGGTTTCGCCGACGTAATATCTTACGGCTAAATTACCGTCGGGTATTACGGTCTTGGTCTTTACGTAATCTATAATCATTTTCGGTTCGGATACGGAAGAATCGACGTCCGCCGTTTCGATTCTTATACCCGCTATCGTTTCGAGAATCAGATCTTTCGCCGAATTACCGTTGGCGTACGCAAGATCGAACGTCATGACGGTGTATTCTCCGTCGGCCACCGCGGTATATCCGTACGACGCGTCTACGCCGCGATACCTTAATCCTCCGTTGTCCGCGCCGTAATCGGTGCCGACTTTATGGTCGCCGTTTAACGAATACGCCCCGAAAATCCAGACGTCTACCCGCGTTATGCCGACGAGTTTCGCCCTTATCTCGATTTCGCCCCTTCTGTTCACCGCAAGGTTCAGTCCTTTTTTGTGTACGTACGACCCTTTCGCGCCTGCGACGGTTACCGTCCCGTCGGCGTTTAACGTCGTATCCGCTCCGTCCAGAGGCGTGAATTGTTTAATCATTGCGCCGTTGAAATATATATAGTCGGAAAGTTTCGCGTAAAGATTCGTTTCCTCTTCAACGGTCGATCCGAATTCGTATTCGCTGCCTTCGTCGAAAGCAGGAGTCGTATAATAACCCTCTACTCTTCTGCCCGTAACTATATCGGCGTCGTTCGGCCGTTCGAGCGTTTCGCCGACCGGAACCGTTATCGTTTTAACGCGCTTTTCGTCAACGTGGATATTTACGTCGTTACTCGTGGCTGCGGGTTTTTTATGCGCTTTGATATATTTTACCGTAAGCGTGGCGTTGGCGTAATTACCCGTAACGTCCAGACGGAAACCGTTGAGCACGGCAATGTCTTTCAGCGGCGACGTAATACTGCCGTCCGTATAACCTTTCGGACGGGTGAGATCGTATACGACGTGCGTCCAGCCGTCTTCGTCCGCGGTTATATCCGCGCCGTAATCTTTCGCGCCGACGCTCTTCGTAACCTCGTTGAAATCGAATTGATCGGCAATCGGCATACCGTCGCTGTCCGACGCATACCAATAAATATCCGCGCGCGCGCCGCCGTCGAGTTTATACGCGAGTTCGAGAAGTTCGTACCCGTTCGTCGCAAAATTCAGATCTTTCGCGTATATAAAACTTTTCGGCGTGGCGTAAGTTATTTCTACGCTCTTTCCGTCGCGGGCAAGCGACGCCGACGCGCCGTCTTTACTGTCCGCCATAGACAAATATCTCGGCGTGAAATAAATATAATCGGACAATTTAACGTAAATATCGGTAGTCGAGTTGATCGGGGTTTCGAAATCGAATTTCGTCGTAAAATCGGCGGACGTGTAATAGCCGAAAACTTCGTAACCCTTGAATTGTTCGTCGCACTCCGAAGCCTGTAAACCCGCTTTTATTTTTGTCGTATACGTAGGATAATCTTCGCCGTTCTTATAATAATTGACGGAGTATTGCATATTTGCTTTCCATTTGGCGTAAAGCGTCATATCGGATTCGACTTCGTCGAAATAAAAGTCCCACTCGGTAACGTAGGTTTCTTCCATATACCAACCTTCGATTTCCCACGTTTCTTCGTAATCGCCCGTAATGTAAACCTGCGGCTTGTTTATCCTCGAACCACTTTCGACTTTTTTCGGCAAAACTTTCGTCGTTTCAAGTTCGGTACAAAGATCGAAGTTGACCGTATACGTATTTTTACCGTTCTTCGAAGAATCGCCGACGTTATCCGAGCAACCCGTAAGCGCAAAAAAAACGCAGAACGATACCGTAAACAACGTCAATGCAGATATTTTGCGAAACGTTTTCGTCATTAAACTTTCCTCCTTAATTTCGACTAAAAGATTTTCGCTTCAAAGGTGAAAAAGAAAAATAATTTTCCTACCAGATTATACAAATATTTTAACCCATTACAGGAAAAAAATCTATATCGAAAGCCCCGTTGTTTGTGTCAAAACTTCACGTGTTTATAGTTCGCAAATCAGAGGTTATTAAAACCGCTTACGATTATTTACGTTAATTTTCATACATTTATTGACTTTTTCCGAAATTCTGTTATAATAGGCTTTGTCATTACTTATCGGAGCGTCAGGATTATTATGCAAAACCCCTACAACGTAGAAAAGTTGGATTTATTCTACCAGACCGAAGCAGACGACAATTTTCATATATTTCTTAAAAAGGAACCTTACCTTCTGGAAATTCCTCACTATCACGAAAGCCTTGAATTCGCTTATATAGAGCGCGAAGAAACCGTCGCCAAAATTCGCGATCAGAAACAGACTCTCACCGCCGGCGACATTTGCTTCGTGGATAAATTTCAGATACACAGTTACGATTATTACAGAAAAAATTTATCTGCGATAGTTATAGTTTTAGGTAAAGAATATACCGTAAATTTAACCAGACGATATGAAAATATGACTTTTCCTTCGTTTATGACGGACAAAGAAAAAAATAAACCCGCGATAAAAATCCTGAACGACTGGCTGAACGCAAAAGACAAAACTTATTTACTTAACTGCTCTTACGCAAATCTTTTCTTCGACGCGCTCATAAAAGCCTATCCTTTGCACCGCCGCGAAACGCTGTACGCGAATGAAAAAGCAATCGGCTTCATCGACTATATAAACGAACACTTCGCCGAGCAGATCAGCCTGCAATCGATGGCAAAAAACTTCGGTTATTCGGAAGGCAGATGCAGTTACCTGTTCAATACGTGCGTCGGAGTACCTTTCAAAACTTATCTCAACCAGATAAGAATGCAAAAAGCGGTTGAATTGCTGTCGGAAAAAACGTTGTCCGTCAGCGAAATAATGGAAAAGTGCGGGTTTAACAGTTCGGTAACTTTCTACCGACAATACCGTAAATTCAAAGAAACCGTTTCGCGCAGCGAAAAAACCGAATAATACGAAGGCGGCTTCGGGGTCTGAAACCCCGAAGCCGCCTTTATTTACGTCAATCGAGAAGTATTTCTTTTATTTTCGTAATCTCCTCTGCCGTAACGCCGTTATCGATTAAAAACGCTTCTATACCGCTTTGAACGGTTGAAGAACTTAATCCTTTCATCTGCGAATACTTAATAAAATACGCTTTCATACCGTTGAAATTAGTCGTCATATCTTCGATTTGTTTATTTTTATCGTCATAATCGACGCAACCCGCCGCCGAAAAACACGACAGTTCGTAATCGAGCGCAAGATCTTTTTCGTCGGCTCCGAGAAGTCCGTTTATTATAAACGCAAGCGTACCCGTTCTGTCCCTGCCTATCTGACAATGAAAATATATCGGATAATTACTCTCGTCGGCAAATACTTTAACCGATTGAACGAGCGCGGAAGTAAACGGCTCTTCCGACAGGTTTCTGTCGCCGCGCGCGTAGCACGGTCCGCCCTTGTCGGGCAAGTCGATATAATTTATACCCGGCATATTTTCATTGCGGCTCGATCTTTCGCGTAAATCGATTACCGTTTTTATTCCCAAAGCCGAAAATTCTTTCAGACCGCCCGCCGTGATTTTTTCGGGCGTCGCTCCGCGATAAACCATACCCTGTTTTATTTCTTTGTCGCCCGAAGGATACCCTCCGATATCGCGGGTATTGGAAACTCCGTCTATTTTTACGGTCCTAGGTCCGCGGTCGGTCGCGAACCGTTTTACTTCGCTTTCTTTCCCGTCTTTCGACGACTTTACTTTGCAGAAATACGTCTTCCCCGTAAACAACCCGTCGATCGGCGCGCCAAAGCCTTCGCCGTTATACGTTACCGCATTTGAAAAATCTTCGCTTAAAGACACCGTTAATTCGTAATCCCCGCAGACGCCGTTCCATTTAACTCCGACGGAATTCGGGAAATATCTGTCGCCTTTGCTTTTATCGATATACTCAAGGCTCTTCCCGAAATAATAATCGTCTATAAAATCCGCTATTTCGGCGTTGTTCAACGAAACTATGCCGCCCGGAGATATAATCCGAAAACTCTCGGCGGCTTTTTTGCAGGACGTCGTAGCAAATACCCCCACCAGCAAAGCGGTAATAATCTTGTTTCCGTTCATAATAAACCTCGTACGATCACGTCGTTTATAAGATAATTGTACCACACGAACGAAATAAATTCAATATCTTTTTTTCAGGTGTTTTTTTCAAAACTTGTAATTTACTCCGTATGCCAGACAAGAATATTAAAACGCCCGTACGGAACACGACTTTCCGTGCGGGCGTTAAATTTTTATAGTTTATCAAAGCGTTACGCCGGTTTTATAAAACGCGTTTTTATTTACGCACTTCGCTACTTATTAACTATATTCAGATTATTGACTTTAAGCCTGTACGCGTATCGCTCTTTTTCGAGTTCGGAAGCGGGATTCAATACCGCCGTCGCTCCGTCGCCTTTTCCGTTTTCGTCACCGCCGCTTAAAACGATTTTATACGTAAGCCTTGCCTTGTTTTTTTTCGAAAAGTCTTCGTCGAAAAATCCGCCGTTACACGATTTACCTATAAGCGTATAACCCGATTCGCTGTCTTTCGCGCGGAAAACGTTATATTCTCTTCCGTCGTTTTTCCATTCGAGTTTAACGCCGCGTTCTTGCCAACTCGCCGTAAAATCGCTCGCTATAAGTCGATTAACGCGTTTTGCAAAGCCCGTTACCATATAAGTTCTACCTTTATCGGTCGAGAAATAAATTTTATCGCCGTCGGTTTTTACGGGAATTCGTCTGCCTTCGCTTTTAACTTCGAGTTTATCGGCATCCCCGCCGTAATACAGAGTTACTATCTCGCCTTTACCGGAAATTATTTCGCACTCGTTAATCACCCCGTCGGCGTACGTAAGCGAAACTTCGAAATTCCCGCGGGCTTTAAGCCCTTTGAATTTTACGGTTTTCCACTTTTCGGGTAGCGCCGGTAGCAGCGAAATAAATCCGCCGTGGCTCTGCAGAAGCATTTCGGTTATTCCCGCGGTCGCGCCGAAATTACCGTCTATCTGGAAAGGCGGATGCACGTCCCACAAATTGGGGTGAGTCCGCTTTTTCAACAAATTTTGCAAAAGCAGATAGGCGTGATCTCCCTCGCCCGTTCTCGCGCGCGAGCAAAGTCTGTGCGCAAGCGCCCAGCCCGTAGATTCGTCGCCGCGGTAATCGAGCGTAATCTTGGCGGCGTCGAGCGTAGCGGGGGTATCGCTCGTTATCTGCTCGCCCGGCATCAACGCCACGAGTTGAGATAAGTGTCTGTGTTTCGCTTCTCCTATTTCGCCGTAGAAGTTTTCTTCGTCGTATTCCTTCATCTGCCCGCTGTACCCGACGCGAACGGCGTCGAGCGAGTTTATATTTTCCTCTTCGAACTTATTCGTTTCGTCGTATACGCCGAGAACTTCGGATAATTTAAGGTCGTCGGCAAACACTTCTTTAACCATTTGTTGGTCGAAAGAACAACCTACCGTATGATAATATTGTTGATATTTATGCTCGTTTACCCATTCGCCCGACAATATCTGTTCGGGCGAAGCCGAAAACGAACAGAGTTTTCTGCCGTCGTAGTCCCGTAGCGTCTTTCTTAAGAATTTTGCCATTCCGTGAACGGCGGGATAGGCGTAATTTTTCAAAAATTCTTTATCGCGGGTAAAATCGTACGCGTCGTAAAACGTTTTAGCGGTAAGTCCGCCCGTTCCCGGCCCGGAATGACTGTTCGGATTTTTACCTTCTACCTCGTAACAAAAAGCGCCCGTACCTATTATCCAGCCGCAATCGCCGTCGGAGTTTTCGGGGTTCGTTTCTTTTATCCACTCTTTCGCGTTTTTCTCCGCTTCGGGCAGATACGCCTTGAAAAAATCCGCGTAAGCGTCGAACGTTTCGGCTATATTCGCCGAAAAGGCGTGCCAATAGTTCATCTGAACGTTTATATTGTGCCAGAATCCGCTGCCCCAGGGCGACTTATCGTGTACCGTCCACACGCCTTGCAGCGACGCGGGCGGCGTTCCCCTTCTCGACGAAGATACGAGCAGATACCTGCCGTATTGATAATAAACCTCTTCAAGATAGGGTTCGTCGTTTCCCTCTTTATACGACGATAAAAGTTCGTCCGTCGTCCTGCCGTCATAGCGCCCGCCTATATCAAACTCTACCCTGCTCATAATCGACGAAAAATCGGCGATATGTCTTTCTTTAAGTTTTTCGTAACCGGATTTCAACGCAGAATTCAATCTTGCCGCGACTTTTTCGGTCGGGTCTTCGCCTACCGCTCTGTGCGTGGAAAACGCTTCGTGGCAAAGTTTATACGACGTATCGAAAACGAGCAATATAACGGCGTACAGAGCGTTTCTCACGACGATTTCGTCGTTTTCTATCGTCTTTTCGCCGTCGGTTATAACTGCGACTTTCGCGTCGTACGATAAATTTCTCGACGGAAGCGTACCCTTTATTTCGATACAGCCGTCGTTTGCGAAAATTTCGCCCGTTCTTCCGCCGTCGTCCGCGCTCCTTACGCCGAGATAGGGTATCTCCGCCCTTACTCTAAGGTCTTTCGGTTTTTCCGTTTCGACGCGGTATGCGAATACGTTATCCGGGTAACTGAAAAACGCTTCTCTCTTCGTTAATCCGAACGCCGATTTATACGAAGAAAACGCGATACCCGTTTTTATATCGAGCCCGCGTTCGTAGTTTTCGGCGACGTCGTTAAATTCTATATACAGTTCAAGAAAATTCGATACCCCGCCCTGACGAAACGTATTGGCGAAAACGTTGGTCGTAAACTGCAACCTCTCTTCGTCCGTTCCGCCGAACACGCTCGCTCCGCCGTAGCCGTTCCCGACCGGCAGAGAATATCTTTCCCAGCCCTCGTTCGTCCGTCCGGCGGGAGTTCCGTACTTTAATTTCAGATCTTTTGACATAGCGTTTACGTTTATTTAAGATATTATTTTTTCCGTTTTAACCGATAAGTTCAAAATCGGCTTTCAGACAATCCCTTGAATTCCCGCCGACGAACAACTCGAATTTGCCGTTTTCTGCCGCGAACTCTCCGCCGTCGGTGTAAAATTTCAGCGTCTCTTCCGTAATTTCAAAAGTTATGAGCTTTTCCTCGCCCGCTTTTAAGAAAACTCTTTCATAGCCTTTCAGTTCCTTTACTGGGCGAACGACGGAAGCGAATAAATCGCGCAGATACCACTGAACGATTTCGTATCCGTCGGTTTTCCCGACGTTTTTCACCTTCACGCTCGCCGTGATTATTCCGTCGCGATTAAACTTTGCCGCAGACAACTTAAATTCGGAATACCCGAATTCGGTATATGAAAGCCCGTAACCGAAAGGATAAAGCGGGGAATTATATTCGTCGTCGTAACCCGAGCGGAATCTTTCGTCGCTATAAAAAGACGGAACGTCTTTCCGTTTCGGTCTTGCCGTCGAAAAATGATTGTAATAAATCGGACATTGCCCCGAGGAACGCGGAAAACTCATGACCGTTTTTCCGCAAGGGTTGGCTTTACCGTATATGAGATTTGCAATCGCGTTGCCGCCTTCGGTGCCCGGTTGCCAGACGTATAAAATCGCATCGGCAAGTTTCTCGACGTCGCTGAGCGCAAGCGGCCTGCCGCCGAACACTACGAGCGCAAGCGGCTTGTTCAATTTATGAAGGCGGGCGACGAACTTACGCTGAATTTCGGGAATACGGATATCCGTGCGCGAATGGGCTTCGCCCGAATTCAGCATATGCTCGCCGACGCACGCCACTATAAAGTCTGCGTCTTTGCACACCTTTTCCGCCTCTTCAAACCCGCTTTCGTCAATATCGAACAACTTCCATGAGCAACCGCGCGCACACGGTACGGCGTGTTTTAAGAGTTTTTCAACGCCTTCTTTAACGCTTACGGTATCTTCCATACGCGCTTTTTTCGACCAGTTGCCTATAATTTCGCGCTCCTCGACAAAAGGACCTACAAACGCAACTTTCGCGTTTTCCCTTAGGGGAAGTATTCCGTCGTTTTTCAACAAAACGCAACTCTCTTCCGCTGCTTTTCTCGCCAAATCTCTCGCGCTTTCCGAAAGCGTAATTTCGTCTCTTTTCTTAGTATCGGCGTATCTGTCGGGATTTTCGTACATACCGAGTTTATTTTTCAGTTCAAGAACACGCAAAACCGACTCGTCGAGTTTTTCTTCGGATATAACTCCCTCCCGAACGAGTTTCGGCAAAAGCCCCGCATAAACGGTCGAACCCATTTCGATATCGAGTCCGCTTTCTATGGAAACGCGCGCGCAGTCCTCGCCGGTAGCGCAATAACCGTGTTCGTACAGTTCTTCGACCGAACTATAATCGGAAATAACAACGCCGTCGAAGCCCCATTCTTTGCGAAGCATATCGACCATAATGTCCTTATGCCCCAAAATCGGCTTGCCGTTTAAGAGGTTAAACGAACTCATGAACATTTCGGGGTTTTCTTTAAGGCATTCCCTATACGGGCGCAAATAATATTCGCGCAGATTCCGGTCGGAAATATCGGTCGTATTATATTCTTTCCCCGCCTCGGCGGCTCCGTAACCTGCAAAGTGCTTCACGCAACAGGCAATTCCGCCCTTGTGATAACCGCGGATCGTCGCTTTGCCGACTTCTCCGCCCCAATACGGATCTTCGCCGCCGCTTTCCATAACTCTGCCCCAACGCGCGTCGCGGCTCAAATCTACCATAGGCGAAAAAGTTACGTCTATGCCGTCGTATTTCGCTTCGGTTGCGGCAAGTTCCGCGCAATCTTCGATAAGCGAGGTGTCGAAACTGCAAGACAGAGCGACAGGCACGGGATAAACCGTTCTGTAACCGTGGATTACGTCCAACATTATCGGAAGAGGATCGTCTATCCCCTTTTCCTTACGCTTTTTACGGATAGATTGAACCGCTTCGGCGTTCGGAGCGTTTAAGATCGTACCGATACGCCACAACGACTCGCGTTCTACACTGCCTAAATGGCTGAAACCCGTCACGATCTTTTCCTGATTGTCGTCCAGCTCGTATGAGGGAAACTGCGTTAATTGCAACGCCTTTTCTTCCAAACTCATTCCGGATATAAGTTTTTTCAGTTCTTTTCGGCTTTTACTCATTATTTTCAAATCTTTTGACATAGCGTTTACGTTTATTTAAGATATTCTTTCGCTTCGCGCCAGAATTCCGGGCTTTCTACGGGAGCGTCGTCGAGTTCCCAGAATTGAGTCATCGTACGCTCTCTTACGGGCTCTTTCGCGCAACGCTTGGCGTAAGCCTTTAATTCTTCGAGCGGAATTTCGTTTTCGGGATTGAAATCGTCGCTATTTATATAGTTTTTTATAAACCTTGCAGTTGCCGTAGCCGACGGTTCGTTTTCGTCTATCCCCGTCAGGTTAAACCCGCACACGAGCAATCTGCCTTTTCCCGCTTTGAGTTCGAACATATATCCGAAATCGCGGAGCGTTCTGTCCGGCATAAGTTCGGGCAGATTATATGCGTCTTTATAAGCGTCGAATCTGTCGCGCGAACTCTTATCTATACCGCTTACCAACTTCTTAACCTTTACCGGGAAATCGTCGAGTACGATTTTATCGCAGTCTTCGCTTATTTCGCAATAGTTGAAATCGTAATAGTCTTCGCACGGAAATCCGTATTTCTTAAGAGTCTTTTTATCGTTAAGTCCGCCGAAATTCGTCCCTCTGTCCCATATGACGGGCTTAAAGCGGTTCCAACTCGCCTTAAACGCGTATTCGGGATTTTTCATATTCGGGTTACGGCGGTGTCGCGTCCATTCCGAGCGATATATAAGGCATACTCTTTTGCCGTTTTCCAAAGCGATGAACGCCGTCTTCATATCGTCGGTTATAACGACGCTGCCGTCGTCGTAAGACACGAAATCAGCGTACGTTTCTTTACTTTCGTTTTTATCGTACAACCATATCGTCCATTCGTTTTCGCAATAAAGTTCGTTTTTCGCGACGAGTTTTATTTTTAACGCGTATACTCCGCTTTCGTTCGGGAGCGTTATTCTCGTTTTACAGAGTTTATACACGCCCTTACGCGTAACGTCGAGATTTTTCATCGAACAGCCGACGTAACTCTTTCCGTCCTTTTCGACGGATATATCAAGGTCCGCCTTTTTAACGTCGTCTTCGCCGAGATTTGACAGATATACGGGCACGGTTATCTCTTCCGAGCAGTAGCGATTTCTGCTGCCCAAATCCGCGATAATCACTCTATCGCCGTTGAATTTCAAAAATTCTTCGGGTTTTACGCAGGTTTCGTCGTCGAAACAATCGACCACTCCGTTGGAGTTTTCGTACGCGTCGGTATCCGCAAATTGCAGAAAATGAAACCCGCCCAACAGCGCGCTTTTACGCATTTCTTCGTAAGCCGTTTTCCAGCAGATAAACTGAAAATGCTTGCTTGCCGCGAACATTTCGCCGAACGATTCTTTATATCCCTTTTCTTCGACGAGTTTTATCTCTTCGTCTATCCACCAAGGCATAGGCGCGCCGCTTTTTATAAACTTTTCTTTAAGCGCGTAAAAATCTCTTAAAGCCGTATAATGGCACACTTCGTGCGCGATAAGCGGAACGTTGAAATACAAATCCCTTACGATTTCGCAGCCGTCGCTCTCCGTCTTCATAGGCTCGTTTTCGTCCGTATTCGCCGCCAGCAGATTTTCGGTATCGTCGTACATACCCGCGTGCTTTCCGAACGGAAAATAATAACTTAAATGCTGTACGTCCATATCCGCGTAGGGGCGATTGTTTTTGCCCCAGGCGCACGTATCGAGAAAGAGCCTCGTTCCGTCGAGTTCGTCGAGTTTTTCTTTGACCTTTCGTATATCGTCCGCGCAAGCCTTTTTAATCTCGTTGCCCACGCAATACACGCACAACGACGGATGATTGAAGTATTTATTAACCGTTTCTTCGAGAAATTCTTCGGGGACGATCGCTCTGCCCGTCGTTACCATCTCTTCGAGGTTATTGTAAATATCGTGCGGCGGGCGGAGTTCGACGTGTACGAGTATTCCCGCTTCGTCGGCTGCCTGAAACAACTCTTCTTCGGGTACGACGGAGTGAAACCTTACGAAATTGAAGCCGAATTTTTTGGCTTCTTTAAGGTTTTTGGCGTAAAATTCTTTAAGCGGCAATCCCGAAAGGTTTGCGTGGTCGTGCGCCTTTGCCCCGCGGATAAATCCGCGTACGTACAGCGGCTTTCCGTTGAGCAGAATATTTTTGGAGTCCGTACTTATTTCGCGGAAACCGAATTTGCCCGTTAAAGTTTCTTTTTCGCCGTCCGCGTATACGATTTCGGTCGTATATTCGTAAAGTTCGGGCGAGGATATGCTCCACAACCTCGGATTTTCCACTTTGCTTTCGCCCGTAAAAACGGCTGCGGAATTTACTTCGCTTTCGATAAGTAAGCGAAAATCGCCGTCTTTAATTACGGCGAATTTCATCTTTGAAATCTCTTTTTCGCTTTTGATTTCGAGTTTTACGCTCCCGTTTACCCGGGAGCGTATTTTTATTACGGTTTTATTTTTCATTATTCGTTACGTTACGTTCCAGTCACCGATTTTATCCGTTTTTTTCGATAATTCGAAAGCGGTGTCGTATCTTTCTATGCCGCCGTCGGTTATATCCGCGCGGGCTTTGAAAATCCATGCGAACGGACGAGGCGCAGATCCGCCGTACAGCAGCGTTCCGTAGTATGCAAGCGTTTGCGGATCGTTATCTTCGTCTGCCACGACGTGGCAATAAGTGTAAAGATGATCGTATCCCGTGGGTTTGAAATTGCCGAGATGCGCTTCGTCGTTTTTGGCGTAAGATACGTACGTATAACCGCCATACCATTTACTGCACGCCATAGGCATAAACTTACCCGTTACGACGAAAATATTTCTGAAGCCTCCCTTAAACTTACCGTCGTTGGACGCCATCGTAGCCGTAAGGTCGTAATGGAATAACGCCGCCATTTCGGTCGTTACACCCGTGTAATCGGGTAATTTTTCCGTTCCGCTTATGTTGACGTATACGTCCTGCATTTCGAGATTGAAGTTGCAATACGCGAAAAGCGCGTAAGAGTTAAGATAATAATTCTTCGTTTTGACGGCTATATTGTTCAACTTAACCGCCCCTTTCTGATGATTGAACGTCGCTTCGTTGTTCGCCAACCCGCAAGAAGACGACTTGTCGGAAAATTCAAATATAAACTCGGTGTTTTTTATCACCGCACCGTTGAACAATCCGCCGAACACTCCGTTTTCGCCGACTTTCGCGCTGAAAATATGACCTCTTCCGTCAAACGTTCCGCAAAAATAAGTATTGCCCGCGTCGCCGTCTTTATATGCGCATTTTGCCTGCGAAGTAAAGTCGATCGCTTCGGTTATATCCGAATTGAGAATATAATATCCTTTTTTTATAAGGTCGCCCCTGCCGAGAAGAAGAGTTTCGAAAATATTATCTTTCGTAAGTTCGACGTCGTAGCCGAAAACGTTCTCGAACACGTATCCTCCGACGTTGGTTAAAATCGTCATCGGTTCGGTTTCGTCGCCGGCAATCTTTACGCCTTCGATATAGTTCATCTCCGATTTCAACGTTTTGTTACCCTGCGTTACCGATAAAATTCTGGCGTACTGAGTTCCGAAAACGCTCGCCACGTCTATGGGTTTCGACGCGCAAAAATCAAGTTGTCCGTCGTAAACCGCCGTGGGGCAATATACCGTTACCGCAATCCTTGTCGAGTAAACTCTGCCGTTTTCGCCGACGTATTTCGCCGTCAAAAACGTATCGCCTATACCGTTCGCGACGATCTTGACTTTACCGTCCGCAATCTTTTCGAGATTCAACAAATCTTCGTTTTCGGCGGTAAATTCGCAGGCGTAATCGCTTCCGTTGATCGTTACCGACGAATCGACTTCGGCTACGTTCGGATAAGTTTCGCCCTGCCATTCGGCAACTACGGATATTTCCACCGCCGACGAATCGACGGCGTCGCCGTTTATGACGATTTTGTTATTGTATTCTACGTTTTCGATTACCTTAATTCTGATTTCCTTATTAAGCCTGTCTGCCGTAAAGTTTTGCCATTCGCCCGTAAAGGTCACCGAAACTTCGCCCTCGGTTTTAGCCGCTATTTTCCCGTCCGCATATCCGATAACCCCGTCTTTAGACGTTGTAATTCCGATTTCGCAATCGTAGTAAACTTTGTTGAACAAAACTTTGACTTCCGGTTCGAAATTATCGCCCACGCGCAAAACGAGTTCGTCGTCTTTAATATGCAATACTTTAAGTTCGGGCAGATAATCGCCCATAGATACGGAAACGGCGCAAGTCGCCGAGCCTCCGTCGGCTTTGGCGGTAATTTCGCAATCCCCTATGCCTACGGTGGAAACCGAACCGTCGTTATCTACGGTCGCGACCGACTCGTCCGACGAAGTCCATTTTACCGTATCGTTTCCGCCGTAAAAACATATAATATCCAATTTGTCGCCGAATATCATATCCGCGGACGTGACGGACAGCGAAATACGACCGCTTTCGGAGTCTTTCGCATTATCTTTTTTCCCGCCGGAATCGTTGCCTTTCGCACAGCCGACGCATAACTCCATCGATAAAGCCGAAAGCGCAATCGTTATAAAAAGAATAAATTTTTTCATCTTCGTTTTCCCTCTCGTTATAAACTGTTAATGAAGGGTTCTATACTGGTAAACTCTTTGATATATCTCAATCCGAGCGTCCTTACGTACGATTTGAAATTCGTTTTCATCTCCGAAACCTGACTTTCGGTAAACAAACCCGTATCGTTCGAGATTGCGACTTTTGCGGGGAAAAGCCATTCCATGTCGATATGCGATTTAAGACTCGAATATTTTGCCGTGTCTTTTTTATACATCTCGATTTTCGCATACGCGTCGTCAAGATGACCGAACATAGTGGAAAGATCTCCCTCCTTAACGAATTGCAGAGTACCAGAAATACTTCCGTTCATATTCGCAGACCATTCCCAGTGGAAGTCCGTAACGCATCTTGCGAACCACAACCTTAAATCGTTGAACATTTCCAGCATCGGCTCTTTCGCTTCGGCGTACATCGCTTCGAAGTAATCGTCGATAATCGTTTGCATGTCGAGTTCACTGTTCCACGCCAACTTGGAATACATATAGATGGCGAAAACGTTGAATCCCGTATCTGCCCCCGTCTGACAACTTTTAATCTGCGGGAAGGTAAGCGAGTAACCGTTTGCCGTAAGATATTTATAATAACCGGGATAGAAACTGTACAGATCCCAGAACGTAAAGAAATCGTTGTAGAATCCGCCGTAAGACCACGCCCACGTACCGGGGGATGCCTTACCCCAGAGTCTGATATACTCTTTTTGTTCGAGGTTGGTGTCCGAATCGAACGCGACACCCGTATGAAGGTGGCTTTGCGCGAAGAAAGGCGCAACGTTCACGTCGTCGTTAAACGCCAGATCTTTCTTTATATCGATGTTACCGTTTTCGTCTTCGGTAAACGGAGGACGCGACGTATCGAGATACGCGAAGAACATATATTTGAAGTTTTCTCTGCGATATTCCGCATTTTCTTCGAGCGCCATCCACGCATTGACTTTCTTGCCTACGTCGTGCATGAACTTCATAAGCGCGGCGGAGTTGGAATCGTTGTGTTCGCTCTTCATTTTAGAACAAGTCGCGCAACCGCACATCGCAACGTTATCCATCTGTCCTAAAAGAACGGATTTATATTGCGGATATTCGGCGGCGGGATACCAGCGAAGAGACTGCTCGATTTTTTCGGCGCAGAGCGTCGTCATAACGTCGTAAGTGTCTTTACCGTGCGCGGTATAGCAAAGTTGCCCGTTACCAGAGTAAAATTCGGGGTACTTGGCAAGCCATTTTTCTTCGGGAAGAAAATATTTACTGTTATGATTGATTTTGACTTCGGTCGTTCTCGTGTCGCCCGTGTGAATGGGAAGAAGCAGATCACCGTAACTGTCAAGCGTTCTTAAACGGTACGATATCATCTTGCCGTCGGCATTATCCGAAAAACCCGCCGCATAACCTATTTTCTGACGATATTCTATATCCGAAATATCGGTTACGTCGTAATCGAGAAGTTTAAGATCGGTAACGTTCGTTTTAAGCGTATAACAATCGGAGTAAAAAGCCTCGAAGCCGAAATTTATTTTCAGAAAATCGTAAACGCCGTTAATAACCCCCGACTGTTCCCCGCCGATTATATAGACGGTTTTATCTTTCGTGAAAATTTTGGTGCCGTCTTTTTTAAGCGCGGTTATATCGTCGTTACGATTAAGGCTTTTATAAAGATTCGTATTGCCGAGGGATATATATCTGTTATCCGCGCTATGCGTAAGGTTTTTATCGGAAACGAACCTCAGGTTTATACCCGTGGCTTCCTTAAAAAATCTCGACAATTCGGATTTGGCGTATTCTATATCGGAAGTTGCGTTTTCGGGAATTACGACCCTGTACGCAGTCTTACCGTTTCTCACCATGTACGAACCCGCGTCTTTATACGAGAAAGAATGGTTTTCGTTATAAACTTTGGTAAACTTTTTGAAATCGGCGTTATTTACCGCCAACTCGCCGGAATACTCCGTTTGTGCGGAAACGTCGTTTCCGCCTGCGTCCGCGCCGCTTTTGGAGCAAGCGACGAACAGAGTCGTAACCGATAATATAACGCTCAATAATATGGCAATCTTTTTCATAGTCACTCCTTATTTTGCGTTGACGTAATAACTCTTGCTTACGCCGTTACCCGCCTGGTCTACCACGTAAACGATAATCGTATATTTGCCGGCTTTGGAAATCACGATGTCGGCAGTACTCGTCGAAACGAAGTTTTGGTTGGCGTCTTTTACAATATAATATACTTTAAGTCTCGCGCTGTCCGTAACGTTATCGGAAGCCTCGAAGTCCGGAGCGAAAGCCTTGCCGACTTTCACGTTGATCGTCTTGCCTTCGTCGGGCAGAACGAGTACGGGGGCTTCGACGTCTACGACGGTAACGATTCTGAACAAGGGCGTCGATTCTTTTCCCGCGCCGTCGGTGTAGTTATATATGACGGAATACTTACCGAATTCACCGAGCGCGAACCTGACTTCGTTATCGAAATCGGTAACGCCGTTCAACGCCCTGCCGTTTACGTCTTTTACCGGATTACCGTTTTTATAGACGGTTACCGAAAGATTTTCGTAAGACGAAGGAGATAAAACGTCCGTCGCATAAGGTCTTGAAAGGACTATCTCCTGTCCGAGATAACCGACTTTTTCAGGCAGTTTTGCATAGACGAGCGGGGCTACTTCATCGCTTACTCTCGTCGATGTATCGCTCACGGTACTGAGTCCCTGATTGCAGATTTCTTCCGCCCTTAACTTAAATCCCGCTTTTACGCCGTCGAAACCGACGCTCATAAAGCACAGATCGTTTTCAAACGGATTGGTAACTTCGATATTTCTCGAACCGACCATCGCGATATTTTCGTATATTTTAACCGAAAGACTTGCGCCGTTCCACTCGTTCGTAATGGAATAAGTTTCGCCTCCGAGCGTTACGAAGTACCTGCCGTTTTTACCGCTCAGTACGATTTCGTATTTGTTGTCGGGATTGAAATAGTCGGTAAGCGTAATCGTCATCGAATTTACGCTTTGCCGTCTTCCGTCGGACATCAGAGGGATTTCGTAGCCTAAACCGAACTGAGAGAACGAAAGCGGATTTACGAATTCGAAATACGCGTCTGACGTCGCGGCGGTAAGTTCGGGGACTCTGTCCGCTATTTTCGCGGTCATATTCCCGGCAAAATATTCCGTTATTTCGACTGTCCCGTCTACGCCGTATCCGACGTCGACGATTTTCCTTTCTTCGCTTTCGATAAAGACGGCGGCGTTATCCGAGCATACCGTTTTGAACTTAACCGTCGAATTACCTTCGATAACGAATTTTTTCGGATTGATTTCTTTATATTCGCCGCCGTCGTACGAAACGTAAGTTTTCGTTGCGACCGCGTTGCTTCCGCTTTCGGTATAATTCATCGCTTTTACGTCGAAAAGCGAATATTCGGCGTTCTTTATATAGTATTTATTGCTGTAAAGATAATCGTTTTCGAATTTCGGCGCGGTATTTGCCGTAACGTTTACGGTCGCCGCCGTTTCTCCGCCGTAGAATATATCGTAGTATTTATATTTAATCGAGTATTCTCCGACTTTATGGAAGAAATACGATTGATCGTATGCGGCGGATACGACGTTACCGTCCGGTTCGGTTACGGTGATTTCGGTCTTCAGAACGTCTTCGTTGAGCGACGAAATCTTAACTATACCCGAAAGTTTCAGTCTTTCGCCCGCCGAAACGTCGGAATTAGGCTCTATGACGGCGGTTATTCCGTCCGTAGCGGTTATAGCGAACAGGTTAAACGATAATTCGTTTTTATTGCCGTACACGTCGTAAGCGATGTAATCTACGGTATAAGCGCCTTTTTTGGTCGGCACGAATCTGCCGTTTTTAACGCCGATATTGCACGCGCCCGCGGTGTTCTTTTCGTAAGTAACGACGTAATCGGCAAGTCCTCTGATGCCGTAATCGTCGTAAACTTCGACGGACGGAACGACTATTTCTTTGCCAACCGCAACTTTATATTCTTTTTTGAAATCGTCGGGATAGAAAATCGGGCTTAAATCGTCGTCGTAAAAATCTTTGGTAAGAAAGTCCTCGCCCGATATATCGCCTATTTTGGCAAGTTCGACGGGGGCTTCCGTAACGCCTACGAGCGACGACGCCCGGAGCGATAAAAATACGTTTCCGTCGGTAAAACCCTTGAACGAATATTGATATACTTTGTCGTTGTTTATCTCCGCCACGAGAGATTCGGCGGTACCGTCGCCTACGCGGACGTAAACTTTGATTTTATCACGGTCGGAAGTATCGAGATAATAACTTAAATTCGAATAACTGCGGTTACCCGGATTGTTTCCGTAAACGCTCGTACCGTTTGCGGCAATCGTATAAGACTTATCGCCGACCTTGATATTTCCCGTCTGATCCATAGAAAGTCCGACGGTCTTTCCGCCGCAAGTACCCGCCACGATAGCCGTTTCGGTCCACTTGGTACATTTATACATTATATCCATATATATCGACGGGTCGTAACAATCGGTAAGCCTCAGCGTTATAAAATTGCAGACGATCGGATCGTTTTGCATACAGTTGAACGAAATGAGATCGACCAGATTGTTTTCGTATATATTAAAAGGTTTATTGAGCGCGAAAACGTCGCTTTCGGCTAAACCTATTTTCAGACCCTTCGTATAACCCATCGCGTTGAAGTAACCGTTAAGCGTCGCGTAATTCACGCTGTCGCTTCCCGAAGTCAACTCGAAAATTTTCTTTTTAACCGAAAACTCTTTCGACGCGCTGTAATATTTGCCGCCGAGTTTCTTTTCGTACACGACGGAGTACTTTCCGCATTTGTTCAGAACGAGTCTGTCGGATGAGATACGATTGCCGTCGGGCAATACCACGTAAAACGAATCCGAAGCGTATTCTTCGCCGTCTATTATTACCGTAGCCGCTTTAGGTACGGCAAGCGAATCGTTGTAAAGATAATCGGTTTTTATACCCTCCACCGACAATTCGGCGGCGTAAACTCTTTTGTCTTTACCGAATCCGGATAAAAACGCAATCGCAAGCGAAGCCGTTACGGCGACGAGTAAAGCCGATAAAATTTTAACTTTTTTCGTTTTCACCATTTTACTCCTTATTCCTTGATACCGCCGAGCGATATACTGCCCATAAGTTTGTCTTTGAATATGATAAATAATACGAGTATCGGTACGGCGAGAAGCATACACGCCGCCATTGTCATCGGTATAGTCTTTAATTGACTGTTAGACGATTCGATGACGAGATAGAATACCGAATACGCAAGCGTGGGATAAGACGGAAGATACAGATACAAAGTCTGATAATCGTTCCACAGATTTACGAACTGTATCAGAAATACCGTAAGTATCATCTTTTGCGCCAGCGGGAAATAAATTCTGAACGTAATCGCAAATTCCGAAGCGCCGTCTATCGAAGCCGCGTCTCTGTATACGTTCGACAATCCCTTGAAAAAGGCGTAATAAACGAGATAATACGTACCCCCGCCGGTCATTTTCTGAACGTAGTTACCCAGCATCGTATCGTATAATCCGCTGTTTCTTAAAAAGGTCAATTCGGTCGGATATCTTCCTACGATAGGTATACACATTATGACTATGTTGATAATATGCAACGCTTTACACCATACGTAATCGTATTTTGCGGTTATATAGGCGGTCAACGCAGGCATAAAACACATTATTCCCGCGCCGCCGATAGTGTACAGCAAGGTATTGAGAAGAATATCGATAAACGTCGCGCCTTTTTCGGCGTTGCCGAACCATACTTTAGTCGAGTGAGAAATTTTAGCCAACGAACCGCTCGCATAATACTCGGTGGTTTTACTCATCTTAAAATTCTTTACAACCGTCTGATAGTTAAACAATTCGAAGAATTCTCTGCGACTGTGCATGATGAGTTTTCCGTTCGGACTGACGAGAGATTTATCGAGATTGGGAAATCCGATATAGTTTTTGCTCGCTCCCGGAATTCTCCCTTCGAAATCGTACCAACTTTTAAGCGAGGTAAGAACGCCCCAGATCAGCGAAAGTATTACCGACAAAGAATAAATTATAAGCACCGTAAACACGATTACGAGTATTACGGTCGTAACCGTATTTCTTTTCTGTCTTTTTTTCATATCAATCCGCCCTCGGTCCGTATTTGTTCAGAAGATGTCTGGTTACCAGCGTTACGGGGATAACCACGAAAGAAAGCAAAAGCCCCATAGCGGATAACCCTCCGTAAGTCAGATCTGCCGTTGCGGTGGGTATAACGTCCGTTCTGCTCGCCTGCATGAAGAGATAGAAGCCCATATTATCGAGCCCGCCGGGCAGATAATAGAACAACGAAAGCATTCTGAACTGATCCGTAAACACCGCAGCCAGAGCGACGATGAACAAAGTTACTATCGTCGGGAATATGGTAGGTATCGTAACGTAAACGAATTCCTGCGCCACGTTCGCGCCGTCGAGTTGCGCCGCTTCGGACATAGAAACGTTTACTTCTTCCATCGCGCTCGAATAGATAAGGCTGTTTATGCCGAGCCACATTATCATATTGAAAACGATTGCGGTAACCATCTGCGTTTTGGAGTCCGCAAGTAATTGCGGAATTTTCAGACCGAACCATTGTTCGAAAATATAGGGTATGACGTTATTCGTCATATACTTATATATCGTTGCGACTATTATCTCCGAAAGGATATACGGCATAAACAGCATAACCTTGAAGAACTTACCCATAAACGCCCTTTTATAAATATAAAAAGCGAAAATAAGAGTAAGCGGCGTAACCAAAAACAAATTTACCGATTCGAATATAAGCGAATTTTTAATTTTGCTCCACCCGCCTGCTCCGAAAAGTATACGACAGGCGTCTTTGAAGTTGTCTAATTTTGCAAAACTCGACACAAGCCCGACGCCTTCCCTGATTTCGTATTTTTTGAACGCCAAAGAAAACGAACTTAAATTTATATACAGGTAAAAAACCAAAAAATGCGCGATCGGAACCGCCAGCATAACGAGCGAAAAAATTGCTTTTCGCTTATTTTCGATAACGATTCTCTTGCCCGTTTTCACGTTTATCATACCGATTATACCTCTTAACGCTCTGCCGTCGACGGCTGCCTTTCGGTAGCCGTCGGCGGCATCGCCGGAAATTTTTGACTTGCGTAAATCGTTTACGCTTTTACGCCCGCGTTTTTGAGTAACGTCTTCCACGTTCCTTCGCTGAGCCCGGAACCGTTAAATACGTCTTTTGCGGTAATTCCTTTCTTATACGCGTCGAAATAACCTTCCATGTGAGTTTCGCCGTTCAGATCGAAATAGTTAAGCGCGCCGCCGAAGCCGAGAAGGAAGTTAGACAGGTTTTTATACTGAATAGGATTATCCGACGCGGTAGTTACTACGTTGGAGTTCTCTTTAATTTCGGCAAGGCTCGTATAATAATAATCGCCGAGTTTGGTCTTGTCGTATTTATAGTTTATGGGAATGGTCATACCGAGGAATTCGGTATACGCGGCAAGTTCTTTTTCGGTGTAAAGGAATTTAAGGAAGTCGAGAACCGCTCTCTTTCTGCCGGCGTTTTCCTCTACGCGCTTGTTTACGAAAATATAAGACGAACCTACGTTAAGTATCGTGTTCTTCTTGCCTTCGCCTTCTTTGACCGAACCTTTAAGTTGAGTCGGCAAATTCATGAAACTGAGTTTGCGGGGTTTACCGGGGTTGGTCATTTCCCAGAGTTCGAACGGAGCAAGACTGCTGAGTTTCGCTTCGTGATACCAATAAGTACCGTCTATATACATAGCCGCTCTCGTACCGCTGGGCGCGATTAAAGTAGCCTGTACGGTATCCGCGGTCGTACTCGTGTCTAAACTGTCGGAATGGAACCACGTATTGTCTACGGCAAGTTGCATAAACGCAAGCGCGTAATATCTCGAAGCCATATCGTACATTTTGTAACCGTTGGTGTTATTAAGAACCACTTCTTCGGTTTCGGGTACCTGAATTTTATTATCGCCGAATAAATATTCGCCTTTTTTGAAACCTTTAACCACGGTTACGGGGTTCTTCGAGAAGTTTGCCGTTATGCTCTTCATCGTGTCCGCGCCTTCGAGAGCCGCCCAGAGAGCCTGCGTCATGTGGAAAGAATAAACCGAGCCGCCGCCGGGAATGAGGAAGGGGGCGCCGCCTTTGGACTTTATATATTCGCAAAGTTTGGCAAGTTCTTCCAGAGAAGACGGTAAACCGTCGTCGATAGTACCGTATTCGCCGTCGGGACCACACGATTTCTGCATTTTATCGGGAGATACGCCCGCTTTTACGAATCTCGACGTTCCGAACGCCTTACCGTTGAATTCCTTATACTCGGTCGCTCCTTCCTTGGCGAAATAGAAACCTTCCTGATTGAAATAATCTACGTCGTAAGTAAGACTGTTAAACCACTCGTATTGAGGAAGTCCGTAATAATGACGGACGCCGTCGGAACTTTCGGCGCCGAGTAATCTTTTTTCTCCGTCGGGGTCGATAGTCAGTCCTTCGTCGTTTTTGATGTGATCGATAACTTCGTCGAGTTGCAAAAGGTTGTTCGACGCGGAATATCTGTACATATCCGCCTTGGCTTCGTCAAGGTAAATATCGTTACCGTCCGAGCCGAGCGTGGCGTAAGGTATCAATTTGCCCGTCGAAACTCTGACTTTAACGCCCTTTTTTCCGCTCTCGTACTCTTCGTTTTCTTTTTCTTTGGCAAATCTCTGCGCTGCGTCTTCAAGCCATTTTATAGCCCCGTTTCTGGTAGCGGTACCGTCGAAGTGAAGAAAACTTATTTCGGTTTTCTTCGTTCCGCCCGGGTTGTCGCCTATGCCGCCGTTGTTGCTTTTATTCCCGCAGGAAATAGCCGCGGCTGATACGCACAACGCCATAGCGGCGCACATCGTTCTTTTAAGTAATTTGTTTTTCATTTTTTACTCCTTAAATATTTTAATCGGCGGACGGAACGAATTTCGTCCGCCGGATTTAATATTTCGTTATCGGTCGATAATCACGCCGAAAGATTAACGGCAAGTCCGTCAATACCGGTTGCCGGCACGGCACTACCCGAATGATATAATAAACCGCCGAGAGATTTTGCGTTTACTTCACATTTTTCAAACGTATTGGGTTTATTCGCGTTATAATTTCCGTATCCGTATCCAAACAAGGTATCTAAATCAAAACCTTTAGCGTTTACGACAACTTTTTTGTATACCGAAGAGTGGCTTAAAAGTCCCGCAATAACTCCGCCTTCGGAGGCTACGTTCAAAGTTCCGCTTACACTTTTAATGTTTATCGTAACGCTATCAATCGTCGCTTCGGTTATACTACGCGCCAAGTTTGCTCTCGTGTTGGTATAGTAGTATACATTGCAAATAATGTTCTTAACGACCGCTCCTTTTCCGATTATGCCGAATAATCCGTTCGCGGCAAATGCTCCGTCTATAGAGAACCCGTTTCCTTCAAATACTCCACGGAAGCCGACTTCACCGTTTACATTTTGCCAACTTCCGCTATTTGCGTTGTTTATCCAAGCCCCCGAACTTCCGACGTTTTGAGTTAATCTGTAATATCCGTAAATAACGTTGCTTGAATCAGGTGTAAGCACTGCATTTAATTCATCTATAGTCGAGATTTCTTTGGTCACGACGAGAACGTTTACGCTTACCGCATAGTAAGTACCGCCTTTTTCAACGGTTACGACGAGCGTCTGATTGCCGTGCTTTTGAGCGTTATTCTTAAACGCGTCGGTCAAAGTCAGTTTTCCGTTCGCGTAAGTTACGTTTTCGTCGGCGAATATCGCGTTTATCACCGCGCCGTCGGCATAGTCGCCAAGGCTTACGGCGTATTCCGCAGCGTCGGAAAGAACTATCTCGCCGTTGCCCGCCGTAACGGCTGTGGTAACGAGTTTAACGGTTATAACCAAATCGAATTTAATCGTTATGCCGTCTGCGTTTTTGCCTACTATTTTGAACGTCTTCTTACCCGCTTCGAACGCATTGAACGCGTCGGCGTTTATGGTAAGCGTTCCGTTTGCGAACGCGTACGAAGTAAATTCTTCGCCGTTGAGAGTAATAGAAGTTATTTCGGAAAGTCCGGTATCGATTTCCGCCGCCTGACCGATAGTCATATCGTCAGCCGTAACGGCGTCTTTAAGGAACGTAACGGAAAGCCCTTCGACGCCCGCAACCGACACTATCGGATTGGGAATCTTATCGGCAGCGGTTATACAGATAATGCCACCGATAGATTTTGCGTTTACTTCGCAATTTTCAAACGTGTTCGCTTTCTTCGGATCGTAACTCCAATAAGAGAAACCGAAAAGCGTATCGAGATCGGTAGTCGCGTTTACTTTTACGCCTATATACTTTGACGAATGGCTGAGCAAAGCGGTAATTACGCCGCCTTCCGCGTAGTATGAATTGCTCGAACCGCTCTTAACGTTGATCTCTACGTTTTCAAGAGTCGCTTCGGTGATCGAACGTGCCAAAGTCGTTCTGCCGTTAACGTACTGATAAGCGTTTACGGTCAAATCTTTAATGCACGCGCCTTTACCGATTATCCCGAAAATACCGTTACTGTAAATAATAGCCGAAATGCTGTGATTGTTACCGTCGAAAGTACCGCGGAAGCCGTATAAACCTCCGGCGTTCTGCCACTTTACAGGGCTGTTGCCGTTTTGTATACCGTCATAATTTTCCGAGCCTATATTTTCGGTCAACTTATAATAACCGAAAATCGTGTACTCGTCGCCTTCGCCTTTAAGCGCGGCGTTAAGATCGCCGAGAGTCGCGATTTCTTTGGTTATAAGCGTTACGGGAACTTTCAGCGTGTGAGAATATCCGAGTTGGTCTTTAACGGTAAGAATTACGTCTTGTAAACCGTGGCGTTCTTTATCGATCTTTACGGCGTCGGGAATAACGAAAGAAGTAATTTCTCCGCTTACGTCTACCCCGTTAATCGTCATTTTTTCAACCGAAGCGAAAGTCGCGCCATCGACGGTAAGAGAAAGCCCCGTTCCGTCAACCGGCAACTCTTTACGATTCGAAGTTACCCTCTTATCGTAAGCGTAGGTTTCGTCTTTATATCCGCAAGAACAGACGATATAATCCGTCGTTTCGTCGGAATCGTCTACGGTGTAAACGTGTTTTTCGGCGTTGAATTGCGCGTTATAAACCGCTTCGCCCGTAACTTCTGCTATTTCTTTATCCCAACCCTTGAACGAGTAGTGATTTTCGGAATCGTATCCTTTGGTCGGATTCGTTTCGGGGGCGGCGGGCATAGTTCCGTAATTTACGGTTTCTTCTTTCAAAACCTGTTCGCCGTTCTTGAAAATTATCTTGTAACTTCTTAAAGTCGAAGTGAACGTCGCGGTCAAAGTAACGTTTTTATCGATATTCGAAAGGCTTGCATCGTTACCCGCTTCGTCTACCCATTTCGAGAACGCGTAAGTATATTGCGCGTCGCTCGGTTTTTCGGGCGTGGCGGAATATTGCGGAAGCGAACCGTAACTTACGTTTTCGGTCGCGAGTACCGTTCCGTCGTAATTTTTGAGCGTTACCGAATAAACTTCGGGCGTCCACTTGGCGGTCAACGCCGTATTCTTCGTAACCGTGTCGCTTTCGAATACCCACTCGGTATCTTCAAGATACCAACCGCCGAAAACGTAATGCTCTTTCGAGGGATCTTCCGGTTTCGTAATTTTCTTACCCTTTTCGACCTGAACGCTTGCTATTTCCGTTCCGCCGTCCGAATCGAAAGTAACGGTGTATTTTTCCGTCTTTTTCGAACAACCGGCGATGAAAAGCGAAAATACGGACAAAACGATCAACGAAACAATTGCCAACTTCTTTTTCATCATTAACTCCTTAAATATATTATTTATAACCGCTTTCGCGATATATCCCCTGTCATTTAACCAATCGTTACGGTAAGCCCGCTTACGCCCTTATAAGGTACAGCCGTTTCATAATTGTCGTACGCAAGAGCCAACAACGATTTTGCGGTTATTGTACATTTTTCGAACGTGTTGCCCGTTGAAGAACCGAAATACGCGCCGCTTCCGAATATCGTATCGACGTCGGTGCTTCCTGCGTTAATGGTAACTTTTCTGAATACGTTCGATTGCGCGTATTTACCCGTCAGAAGTCCGCCCCACGCCTTAGAACCGTCGTTGTTGACGGGTAACGCGGTCGTGCCTTTTCCCTTAACGTTGATAACTACGTTTTCGAGAGTCGCCCCCGTCATACTTCCGCCGAAAAGATTTCTCGTCGCGATATATTCGCTTTGCGTAATCGTTACGTTTTTAATAATCGCGCCTCTGCCGATAGTTCCTATCATACCGCTCGGACCGAATGTTCCCGTAATCGAGCAATTATTGCCGTCCAACGTGCCGCGGAAACCGTTATCTCCGTTGCCGTTATTGATATCCGCATTGTTACCGTCGCTTATCCACGCCTGACTGATATCGTTTTTCAATCTATAGTAACCGAACTTGGATTGTTGACTTATATGAGAAACCGCTTCTTTCAATTCATCGAGATTAGTTATTTCTTTGGTTACGACGAGAACTTTTACGTTCACGGCGTAATATTTTCCGCCTTTTTCAAGCGTTACGACCAAAGTCTGATTTCCGTGTTTTTGCGTGTCGGTCTTAAACGAGGCGGTCAAAGTCAGTTTGCCGTTCGCGTACGTCGCGTCTGCGCCCGCAAACGTAGCGTTGATCACGTTTCCGTCGGCGTATTCGCCTAAGTCTACGGCGTACTGCGTCGCGTCGGAAAGAACGACTTCTCTCGTACCGTCAAGAATAACCTCTTCGGCAGGCAACGAAACCGTTACCGAAAGATAGATTATAACTTTTTTATCGCCCGCAAACCCGTAAACGGTAAACGTCTTTTCGCCCGCGTCGTCGACGGTCAATCTTTCGATTAAGGTAAATTTTCCGTCTGCGAAATCAAATTCTACGTCCCTGTCGCCGAGTTTTACCGAAGAAATTTCGGTTACGTCTGCGTTTCCTTCGCCGAGCGACAATTCCGCGCCGTTTCCGCCTATAAGGTACACGTTGTTATCGTCGTTCACTACGCGGACGAGCGAAACGGTTATGCCCTCTACTCCGTCTATCGGATCGAGCGAGTCCGCCACGTTCATACGCAGACAGGAAAGCCCGCCTATCGATTTTACGTTGACGTTGACGTTTTCAAACGTGTTCGCCTTTGTCTTGTCGTAGTGCCAGTAATTGCACCCGAACAAGGTATCCACCGCGCCCTTCGAATTTATCGTTACGTTTTTATAAAGCGTCGAATGGCTCATAAGCGCGGTTATGACTCCGCCTTCGGTAAGGTAAGAGGTCGATTCTCCGCTTTCTATATTTATGGTTACGTTTTCGAACGTAGCGCTCCTTATCGACCTTGCCAGAACCGTTCTGCCGTCGGCGAAACCGTACGCGTTTATCGTAAGATTTTTTATCACCGCGCCGCTGCCGACGATTCCGAACGTACCTTTTTGAAGAACAGTAGCCGTTATCGAATGACCGTTACCGTCCAGCGTGCCGCGGAAACCGTAGAGTCCGTCGTCGTTCTCCCAATTGACGTCGTTACCGTTATCAAGATTATCCGACGACTTGCCGACGTCGGCAACGAGTTTATAATATCCGTGAATCGCATACTCCGTACTGTCGCTCGCCATTATGGCGTTCAACTGCGATATATCGCTTATTTCCGCCGTAACGACCGTTACGGGAATATAAACCGTATAATATCCGCCGTCGTTACCGAGAAGCACGCTCATTATCTGCCGTCCGTGCTGCGCTTTATTCTCTTTCAATTCGTCGCCGATATCCAAAGAATTTACGTCGTTTCCGAGATAATATCCCGCGACGGAAATCGAATAGACGGTCGAACCCGCGTAATTTTTAAGATCGATCGAGTTTTCGGCTCTGTTAATGAATATTTCCTGCGTTTCGTCAAATTCGACTTCTTCGGAATCGGTAAACGCCACCACGCCGAGTTTCGTTTCGACTATAATGCCGTTATCCGCTTCGAACGTTACGTATACGACGGTTTTACCGAGATTTTCGCCGAAGACCGCAAAATCGTTGAACAGATACAATATGCCGTTCTCGAATTTACGTTCTTTTATTTCAATACCGTTGCAAACGACTTTCGTAACGTTCGTATTCGCAAAACGCTCTCCGACGTTCAATTCGATATTCGCGCCTTTTACGTTGATTGCGTCCGCTACGGAAATATCGATCACGTCGGTTATTTCGCCGCCGAATCCGGACGCGTCTTCGAGATAAACGGAAACGTAATTGCCGTTTACGTAATTTCTCGCGAGTTCTTTAATATTTTTAACGTTTACAAAACAGGAATCGAATTCGTTTTTATCGAATAAATATTTCCCGCCGCCGAACAATGAATTTACCGCGGCCTTTTTCGCGTTCACTATAAGCCCCGTAACCGTATTGCCGTTAAAAGCGGCAGACGTTACGAGCCCCGCGTCCGCTCCGAATTCCGCAGATTCCGTCGCCACGTTTATCGTTACGTTTTCGATACGCGCGCCCAGAACGTAATCGGCGATAATCGTCTTATTCATAACGTTTACGTTTCCGCTTATATCGAACTTCACGTTTCTTATAATCGCGCCGTTTCCTACAAACCCGAATAAACCGTGATCGCCGAGAACCGACGTTATAGTATGTCCTTTACCTTCGAAAATCCCTCGGAAACCGTTTGACCCGTCGAACGCGACTTTTGCCTCGCCGTTCGAAAGCGAATCGAGCGTTATATCGCTTTTTAATTCGTAATATCCGAAATTTCCGTTGTTGCTTATCCTCAGCGACGTCGTAAGGTCTTCGGCGTTGCTGATATATTTAGTTACGACTAAAACGGGAACTTTAACGATTTTTCGCCCGTTTTCGGTATTCAGAGCAACCGTCAATTCTCTTTCGCCGTAAACTTCCGACAAATTCGCGCCGTCGATTAAAGAAATCGAATCGCCGATTTTATTTCCGCCGAGATAAACCCCTTCGACAGTCTCGTAGGCGGTGTCGCCGAGGTTGATTTCGTTATCGGTCTTTGAAACTTCTATAACCTGTCTTTCGCCGTCGAGATAAATTACGTCGCTCGGCGTATACGACGAAAGCATGATTTTCTTTATTTTTTCGACGTCGGTATGAGTTACGCCCACGTAGTCGGTCAGATAATTTTCTACCGCGTACGCCAAAGATTTATCGGTCGCGCCGTAAGCGGTTTTCAACGCGTCGATCGTCGCGCCGAACGCCACGAACGCGGTTTTATCGTTTTTCATTACTCCCGAATCCGCGAAGCCCGTTTTGTCCGCGTTAAGCGCGCTTCTGTATCTCGCGCCCGCGGCGGCAGAAAAACTCGACAGTTCGAAATCTCTTATAAGGTCGCTCTCGCTTACGCCTAAAAGCGCGTTGATTAAAAACGCGACCGTACCCGTTTCGTCCGCGCCGTTATCGCAGTGAATATAAACGGGATAATTTTCTTCGTTTGCAAGAATTTCGAATATATTTTTTATTCCGGCGGAATATTTTGCGTTAAACTCTCTGCGCGCCGCCGCCGGCAAAGCGTTCCACGCGGCAAGATCGAGTATATCGGTATAACTGCCCGCGTCGAATTTATAGTACGACAAACCGAGGCGTTCGTTTTTACGAGCCCCGTCTTTTCTTAAATCTATTTCGGTTTTGATTTGCAGGTCGTCCTTCAAAGCGCCCGCGCCGGCGGTCGTTATCGAATCGAGATTACCGCCCCTGTAAATTTTGCCGTAGTTGACCGAGCCGTTTGCGGCAGCGTATCCGCCTATATCTCTCGTATTTACCGCCCCGTCGACGAAAACGCAGCGAAGCGAAATACTTTCGGTCGTAAAATGCGAAGTTACGGATTCGTCGCCGTCGAACGTTCCGCAAACCTTCCAGTAATAAGCGGAAGAAGGTACGAGATTATATACGCAGAGTTCGTTTTCAAGCCCCGAAGCCACGTATTCTTTCGCGTTTTCGAAACGCTCGTTATCCGCCAGATAGAGCGTATATTTAACGCTGCCGTTGCCCTTCCAGGAAAATCTTACGGACTTTCCGCCTTTTTCGTCGGAAATCGAAGCGTATTTACCGAGCGCGGCAATCTGTTCCGCCTCCGTCGAGGCGGTAAAATACTCCGATACGGCGGCGTCTGCAAGCGATACGACCGCGTCTACGTCGTTTATTTCTATTTTTTTGGTTTCGGGATTTTCCGGATCGTCGGGAATATCCGGATCGATCGGATCGACAGGCCCCGGAACGGGTTTATTACCCGATTCTTGTTTACAGCCCGCCATACACAAAGATATGACCGTCAATAAAGCAAAAATTATCGAAAGGATTATTTTGCGTATCTGTAAAGATTTTGAATTTGCCGATAAAATTTCGTCTCTCATTTTCCCTCCGCGCCGCGTTATACGTCGGCTTTATCTTTTTCTCATTCAAGAGATTTCCTCGTTGGAAACGAGGAAAGGGGTACCCCTTTCCGAACTTTCCGAACTTTTCGGAATTTATCGCTTTGCGTATGCGATTTTTTTCGTTAATACAAC